>CETU01040219.1_pt1 | contig 29571 bp, 28 predicted proteins | sample 356531 | NCBI WGS metagenome assembly CETU01 (sample SAMEA2623488, study PRJEB7988) | marine metagenome | isolation source: saline water (ENVO:00002010), including
AAGTTTCAAAAAAATAAAACACAATATAGGAATGGAATACTAATGACTATTCCTTTTTCGACAAATTCAAATATGATAATTAGTAAGTATGCAATTAAAGGTCTAAAAAGGATATTTAAAAAAGGCATCAACTACAAAAAAGCAGGAACTATAGTAATGGGGTTAGATTCGTCTAATAATCATCAGCTAAATTTATTTGAAAATGAAAATCCAAAACATAAATATCTAATGAAAACTATAGATTTTATTCAGAAAAAAGAAGGCCAAAGTAAAATTAAACTTGCCTCTCAAGATTTAAGAAAAAGGTGGAAAATGAAACAAGAAAAATTAAGTCCTAATTATACTTGCAAAGTAGATGAAATTATCAAAGTAAAATGAAAGGAAATAAGCTTACATTTTTAAAACCAAAAAAGAGTGATTCATTGGGTCAATGGTTAATTGAACAGAGTATTTCAGCAGGTTTTCCATCTCCAGCTGATGACTTTAAAGAAATTCGAATAAGTTTAGATAAAGAACTAGTAAAAAACCCAGAGTCTACTTTTTATGCAAGAGTAAGTGGGGATTCGATGATTGAAGCTGGATTAGATGATGGTGATTTAATAGTAATTGACAGGTCATTATTTCCTGAAAATGGAAAAATAGCCGTTTGTTTTATTGATGGAGAATTTACAGTAAAAAAAATAAAGAAAGAACAAAAAAAACTTTTTTTGATAGCGCAAAATAAAAAATATAAACCCACAGAAATTAAAGAAGAAAATGAATTAATTATTTGGGGAATTGTAGAATATGTAATTAAAAAAGTTTAATTATCTCATTGTAATATTGTTATTAAATATCAGATTAAAAATCTCTTTTAGGTAAGTTCTTAAACCATTTTTCGTGGAGTCTATTGTGTGGTAGCATAATCACTAAAGCTGTTAAAAAAATTAATTTAATATCTACTAACATTGAGTGATTTTTTTGGTACCACATTTCAAGTTTTCCTTTATATGGAGCAATTACCCTCTTGTAAAATTTATGATAATCTTCATCTTTTACTGAAGATATTAAAGATTCTTCATCTCTAAATACGATTGATCCAATTCCTGTAAGACCAGGTTTTAAATTATAGATTTTATTTATTACAGAATTAGAATATAATTTCCAATCTTGTTCTAAAACAGGTCTTGGGCCTACTATTGATATATCACCTTTAATTACATTTATTATTTGAGGTAATTCATTAATTTTAGTTTTTCTTAAAAAATTTCCAAATTTAGTCACTCTAAAATCATTTTTGAGGGTTATACTTCCAGTACCCATATCCAAAGAGTTTTTGAGCATAGTTGCAAACTTCCATATTTTAAATTTTGAATTTTTATATCCAATTCTTTCTTGGAGATAAAATACTTCACCTTCTGCAGTAAGTCTAAGGATAATAATTATAGGAACAAATAGTGGTAGTAATATTAAAAAGCTTGTGGATGCTATTCCAAGATCTAAAAGACGTTTAAAGAAAGTATACATCTTACATTTTTTGGTCAAGGTTCTTGCCTCTTTCTATATGATTAAAGTCAGGTAAGTATTTTTTTAAAATTTTAATTAAAGAAGATTTATTAATACTATTTTCTTTAAAAACATTTTTAAAATCATAAACTACATCTTTATAAGAGATTTCGTTATCATCTGTTATAATATAGCCAATAGAGTTGTATTTTTTTAAATTAAAATTTTCTTCATCTGTGTAAAACTCCTCATATGTTTTTTCGCCAGAAGTATCAGTTGGAAATAGGTATATTGGGTATTTAGGTTTATTAATAACAATATCAAAATTTTTAGCTTCTTCTTCAGAATTCATAACAGTGGGAATAAAACCGTTATTAGTTAAAAAATCAAAAGCAATATCCTTAAAATATAATTGATCCTGATTAAAATCTAACTTAGGGAAAAATATATTACCTGAATCACCTAAAAATGTTGCCAACAAACAAATTTCACCTGATTGTTCATGGGTAACAAAAAATCTTTTAATATCAGATGGACAAGAAAGAGGTTGATTTTTTTCTAATCTATAAGTAAATCCGTCTAATAAGCTTCCATTAGAAAAGGCAACATTTGCAAATCTTGCAGTGGATACTCTAAAATTATTTTTCTTTGAAAGAATTAACTTTTCCATCAAACTTTTAGACGCACCCATAACATTAACAGGGTTAGCGGCCTTATCGGTTGATACACTAAAAAAAAATTGAGGAGGATTTTTCTCGCAAAGTTCTAGCATTTTTATTGCACCAAAAACATTATTTTCAATTAATGCCTGAATTGAAATTCCATCTTTCTCAGATCTTACATGTTTGTGTGCAGCAAAGTTTGCGACAACATCCCAGCTATCAGAATTAAATATTTTGTCAAAAATATCACTTAATAAATTTACTGGGTATGTTATATAATTAGGTTTGTAATCTAATAAATTTGAGCTTCTTAAGTCCCTAGTAAGTTCAGTTAATCCATTTTCATTAATATCAACAATTGTTATTTTAGATGGCTTATAATCTAAAATTTTTTTTACATAGCTTGAACCAATACTTCCAGCACCTCCAATTACCAAAATATTTTTATTCTTGATTTTTTTTAAAAGAAAATCTCTATTATTATCTAAATCAACTTTAAAATTTAAATTATTGTATTTTGCCATTTTTAATAGTTTTTTCAATATCAGTCTTCATTATTTTATAGCTTTCTAGAAGCTGTTTACTATTTAAAGTTTTTGCTAATTTTTCATAATTTCTTAAATCTTTTACAGACTTTGAAAGTCTTTTTTTAAAAAGTTCCCTTGTTTTTTCATTAAAATTCCCCTTAAAAGATCTTGACAAAATTACCCCACTAGAATTCAATCTTAAATGTTCATTTAATACACATTCAGGTGATGGGGACATATCTGTGCCTATTTTACCAATACCTCCAATTCCAAAATTTTGATTATTTTCTCTCAAAATTGATGTTATTTTAGTCATTAACCCATCAATGAAAGGTTCAAACATAAAAAATGTACCTCTTTCAATATGCAAATCATTTAATCCAATGTGCATATATTTAAATGGAAATATTTTAATTATTTTTTTAAGATTAGAAATTGCATCTAAAGTTTCTATCAATAAAGCTGGTTCCATTTTTGATGTATCCAATAAATTAATGAAAGTTTTGACCTCATCAATTGTTTTAAAATAAGGAAGCATAACCATGTCTATTTCCGAACCTCTTAGATTAATTTCATCAAATTCTTCTTTAGACCATTTCCCAATAGGGTTACAACGCACTAGTATTTTAGTATTCTTAACCTTACTTTTAATTTTAGGGATATCATTTATATTATGATTAGATAAAACTGTATTTCGACCATCTTGTCTATCTTTTTTACCAATTGATTCTAAATCAATAAAAATCCAATCTATATCTAAATTATCAACTATTTGGGCCTCAACTACATTATTAGTTATATAAAAGAGATTGATCATTTATTCAAAAATTTAAAATTATTAAAAACGTCATTGAATGTTTGTTTGTCTCTAACTATTTCAAATTCATTTCTTTTATTGTCAAATTGAATTATTGGAACATCAGGCAAAATGAATGGAGGCTTCATTACTACAGAGTAGGATCCAACTTCTTTGAAGATAATTAAATCTCCCACAGAAATATTACCATTAAAATTATTATGAATTATATCGGATTCGATACATGTGTAGCCACATAATTTTCCACTATTTACATTAATAGAAGTTTTTGGATTAAAATTTAATATTTGAATTGGGCTATTAATTCTGTTAGGTGAAGGATTCATGTTATATTTGCTTCCTGTAGTATTGATATATAAAATACCATTAATTTTTTTTATGCTGACAACTTGAGCTACAAAGTCTATAGCTTTTGATGCCAAAGCAGTACCAGGCTCAATTAGAATTTCTGGTTTAATCAACTTGAAATCATTTTTTTCTAAATAGTCGGCTAAATATTTTATTGATGTTTCAGCATATTCATTAAAACTTGGAATATGGAAACATAATTGTTCCTGAATATATTTATTCATTCTACTAAACATACCACCTCCCAAACTAATATATTTCAAGTCATTATAAATTTTGGAATCAATCTGTCCAAAAAAAGAAATAAATCTATCCATACAAATCTTCCAAGAAGACAATTTTCTTGATGCATAATGGTAATGTAAACTTTCCAATGATAAGAATTTTGACGAACTGGACCTATTTATAATTTCTTGGATTATTTCATCATTTATGTCAATTCCAAATCGAGATGGGTTATCAACTAAATTAAAATTTAACCTTATTCCAATTCTGCAAATTATTTTTGATTTTTCTGCAAAGTCTTCAATCCATTTGAACTCATCATATGAATCTACATTAACCAAAACACCAATTTTTAAGTAGTTTAGTGTTTCCTCTTTATGTTTAAAAGGTCCATTAAAAAATATATTCTCTGGCAAAAACCCAACCTTTAAAGCAAGCTCTAACTCCATTACTGATACAACCTCTGCATAACCTTTTTTATTTTTTACTATATCTAAAAAATTTGGGATGTAATTTGTTTTGAAGGAATAAGCAATGTTTACTTTATTATAATATTCTTTAAAAGAATTCAATAATAATTCATATTCATTTTCAAAAACATTAGACTTTAAAATATAAGCAGCTTCAGCGTTAACTTTATTTAGTTTATTCTTGAGAATTTTTTTATCAAATTTATAATTCATCATTTATAAAATTGCATTTCTAATTATAATTTAACATCTAATTTAGTAGTCCATGAGTACATATTATATTTTTTAGCTGTTATTGCTAATTGATATTCATCAAAGATAAATTTAGTTGTATCACCAATTTTGAAATTATTATTTGTTATTAGCTTTATTGGAGTTATTTCAGCTGCAGAACCACAAAGAAAAATTTCATCACTTTCATTAAACTCAGTTTCTGAAATAAGTCTCTGCTCAATTTTATAATTATTTTCTGAGAAAATTTTAATTACAGTATCACGAGTAATACTTTCTAAAATATCACAATCTAAGGACGGAGTTAATATTAAACCTTTTTTAACTAAAAATACACATGCCCCTGAACTTTCAGAAATATAACCATTTTTATTTTTAAGCATTGGTAAATCAGCACCCTTAGACTTGGCTTCTAGCAGAGCATATCTTCCATTAATATAATTAGCTCCACATTTTATTTTTGGGTTCATAGCATTTTTACTTATTCTTCTGATTTTGGTTAAAAGCATTGTTTTATAGGTTTCAGCTGAATTTCTTTTTCTTATTAATGGGGCTATAAAAAATGTCGGACTCTTGATTGAAGACCATGAATCAATTTCACTTATAAGATAAGTAAATCTAATAGAGAAGTCAGTATCTATCTTATTTAATATAATTAGTTCTCTCAAGATATTGATGAATTCTTTCTTTGTTATTACCTTGATATCAAAACCAATTAAGCGAAGAGAATTGTTCAATCTTTTTAGATGATCATCAAGCCTAAAAACATAGTAGAAATCTTCTTTATAAACTCTAATACCCTCAAATACATTTAATCCAAACTGGGCTGAAGCAGACAATACTGATATAGTGGCATCATTTTGTCTAACATACTTATTGTCGTAATAAATATAATAGTCTTTCATAGTTTAATTATTGATCTAATTGTCGAATAAGTACAATATGTGAATCTTATTGATAGTCCAATAAATAGTTCAAAAATATTAATTATTTTATTTGAATACATTAAGAAATATGGATAGGTATCATATTTTAAATTTATTAAACCTCTTCTTGAATAGCTATTTTTATCTACTTTCATGTAAACCAAAACATCCTTTGTATTCTGAATTTTGAGTCCATTAATTATAGCTTGAATCCAAAGCAAATAATCTTGACCAAGTCTTGCATTTGGATATCCTCCTATATCAAGAATTCTTTTCCTATTAAAAAAAACACTTGGATGATTTACAGGGTTTCTAAATTTCATAAACTTTTGTATCTGATTAAATGAACTAGGAACAGTCCTGCCTGGAAAAAAATTTGGGTATGATTTAAAACATAAAATATTTCCGCCAAGTATATCTATATCTGAGTTTGCTTTAATAATTTTTATTTGTTTTAGAAACCTATCCTTGGCACATACATCGTCTATATCCATCCTAAAAACCCAATCATGATTACAAAAACTCATTCCGTAATTAAGCGCATATGCTAAACCCATATTTTTATTCAACTTAAATATTTTTATTGGTAAAACTTCGTTCCATTTTTTAATATTATTTAAAAGTGATTGTTTAACTGGTCCGTCAATTATTAAAATAATTTCATCTGGAATATATCTTTGATTTTCAATACTCATAAAGCAACGATTTAATTCCTCTGAAGTATTTTTATTGTATATGCTTGTCAATAGTGAAGTTTTCATTTCAAAAAAATTATCTAAATAAGTATCGACTTTTTTTGTTAAATTTTTTACATTATATCAAATATCTTTTGTGTTTATAAAGACTTTTTAGCCGATACATGATAACCTGCAGTAAAACCTTTTTGCTGATAGATACTCTCCCATAAAAAACAGAATATAGGATTTATAATTAAAAGAATTGGGAGAAAAATGATAAATGATATAAGAGCAATTAACTTACTTATTATGTTTTTATTATCAACAATTAATTCAAGAAATGATTTAACTATAGTTAAACCTAATGCAAAATATGTTGTATGTAGTGAACCATTTGCTTCAATTTTTAAATCAGAAAAACCATTCTCAGTTAAAAATTTTTGATACCAATATTTTGTGTAACCTCCATAGAAATGATAAGGCTCTTGGTGCAACCCTGACTGTAATGGTGCTGTGATTAATAAAGTTCCACCAGGTTTTATTATACGTGAAATTTCTTTTATTGCAGAAATAGGATCTGGGATATGCTCAATTACTTCTGTACATAAAATAACATCAAATGATTTGTCAGGAACAGGAATATTAAGGATATCACTTACAAAATCTATCTTACCATAGCCCATCTGGTTTTGAATTTGATTATCTGATAATTGAGCAAAATCGTGAGAAAAATAATTACAATGATTAAACTTTTCCCTATGAGGGCAACCTCCTGCTCCTACATCAAGAACCTTTGAACCACTAGGTATATTATTTGCTTGCTTTATTAGCCATCTATCTCGTCTCATCCTGTTATATGCGAAAATTTTCTCAAGGGGTCTAAAAAATCTAAATAGAAATACTTTTAAGACAATAATTTTATTTTTCTTCATAACATATCTAATTTAAATTTTATTAAAATAACTTCATTAAGTCTTTGGCATTTTTCATTGTATCGAAATCTTGTATTATTTTATTTCTGCCATTTTTACTTATTTTTCTTCTCAGTTCAGGCTTTTTTATTAATTCAAATATAGCATCTTTGAGAGCTTCAGAATCTTCTTGGTTTATTAAAATACCCGAACGACCATCAACTAATTCCTTAGTTCCACCACAATCCGTAGCGATTACTGGAATTTCATATGACATTGCTTCCATTAATGAAACAGGAATTCCCTCTGGAACACGTGAACTTATCGAGGAAATCACAACGATATCAACTTCATTATTTTCGTATTTGTTTAAAAGTTGTTGATGGTCAATATTTCCTGGAAAATGGCAATAATCAATCAAATTTAATTCCGTTACTTTTTTCTTTAAATCAACTAGTAAAGGTCCACTTCCAAAAAAAATCCATTTGAAGTTAGTAATTCCTAAATCAATTAATTTTTTTGATGCTTCAATAGCATAAACTTGTCCTTTTCGAGTTGTTAATTCTGCAGGTGTTGCAATTATAAATGGATCATTAATAATACTTTTTTCATTTTTAAAACCCTTAATATCAACTCCTAAGTGAATTTTAGCTATTTTATTTGATAATGAAGGGCCAATAAAATTGGATAAATCATTTGCAGTCCTTTGTGATATTGTTCTACAAATTGTAGCAGATTGTGAGTAAAATAAAATCGATCTTTTAAAATTGGAGTTTAAAATTTCAGATGTATGGAGGGTATAGCTCCAAGAAACTTTTAAAGCAGAAGAAAGTATATGTGCCATAAAAGCAGTTGAAGTAGTTTGCATTGAATGGATATGGTCAATTTTCTTCTCTTTAAGAATTTTTATTAGAAAAAGGGATTTCGGCAAGATTATTAATCCTTTTATAATATCAATTATAGTATTTGATTGTTTGATGGAGTCAATTAAAACTTTTAAAAAAAATAATGGCTTAAAAAAAATTGATTTAATTAAAAAAATAAATATTTTAAAATTCATAAATGGTAAATCAATTAAATTTGGAATAAACTTAATTGCATCCTGATTTATAATTTTTCCTTTTCCGGTTCTTGGAATGATAATTATTTCGTTACCTAAATCAATTAGTGAATTTATTTCATTTATTGCCCATACTTCTGATTTTCCAAAAGGAAAAGATGATGTAATAAATACAATTTTTTTATTCATTTTATTTATGAATTCGTTTTCTTCTGTAGAATGCAATTTTAGAATTATTAGCTAAAAGCAATAGCGCTAAACCAGGAATCAGAATCAACCAGTAAAATTGAATAAATGCTGAATTTTGACTCTTCATTACAGATACAATGACTAATACTGAAATAGCAAGCATAGATTTATTATGTCTTTTATTATTTGATTGAGTCAGTCTAATCCAAAGTAACATTCCTAAATTCCAGAACAATGCATTATAAAATATCCCAAAAAAACCTGATGCATTGTATCCCTCAACAAAATAATGATATGCCCAACCGACCCCTCTTTCGAGATCTGTTCCAAATCCACGATTTAATATTGTTGTTGTTAAAAAGGGGTATTTAAGCATTACCAATGAATTTGCAAAATTGGATTTTAGAACTTCTACAGGATCAACAATATCATAATATATTGATATGAATAATGTATGAGAAGGAAGATAATAATCTTGAAATAATATTAAAGCAGATAAATCCTCATCCGAATAAATTGAATCGTTACTATCAAAGTTATAAATTGAAGAAAAGCTAATATTGTCTTCCTGACTTCTAAGTGCTCGTAAAGTCGTTAATATACTAATTACAAGAAATCCAGCTGCCATTAATATAAAAATTTTCCTTTTTTGATATTTAATTGTTTTGATTATTGGGAATAATTCATAAAAAGTTATGCTAAGAAAAAAATAAAAAATAGCACTTCTTGTTCCTGCAGCAATAGTAACTTTTAAAAAGAAAACAATACAAAGAAGAAAAATTAATAGTGAAAATATTCTTTTTTTAATTTTATTTGATTTATCTCTAAATATTGTATATAGTATAAAAGTACAAAGGGTAAAAATCCAAAAACCAATTCCGAACCAAGGACCGCCCAATGTATTACCTCCTCCATATCCAAAAAGATTTCTGTACGTATTAAAATATAGATTTAGCCCGATATAAATTAAAATAACAATTAAGAAAAAAAGGTATTCTCCATAATTTAGATTGGTTGATTTTACTATATAAGCATTCTTTTTTTCATTTTTAGGATTCATAAATCTGTACAATAAAAACGTAAAAACAAATGAAAAAAACATAAAAACCCAATACTTATAAAATAGATTTGGGCCAAAATATGCACCAACCACATCAGATAATTCAGGAAAATATGCATATCCAATTTGAGCAAAAATTGTATAAACATAAAGAATAAAAAAGGCCAATGCATGAAGATCATGACCTCTTTTTATCATAAATCTTACGCTGTAAAGAACAAATAATGAAAGTATTACAATTAAAAATAATGGTAACATGATTATTAAATTGATGATTTTAGCTTACTTATTAATATAAACTTAATTTCATCTATTTCTTTTAGTTTAAATATAAATTTAGAGAATAAAAAGTATACAGCTGAAAATATAAAAATGGAGATGACAATTGAAACTAATTGTGAAGTAATATTCAAAATAAGTGGCAAATTTATAGATACAAATAAGCTAGCAATTATAACAGCACTAGCATTTCTTAAAATAAAAATCAAAAAGTTATTAGTTAAAAACTTTTCTTTTTTATTTTTTGCTAAATAAACAGTCATAAAAAATAGAGCTGCAAAGGTCAAAGCATATGCAATTCCAATTCCTACAAATGAAAATTTTTCTTTTAAAAAACCTGCAAGAATAAAAAATATAATTGGGATTATTAATCCAAGTCTGGCAATATATTTAAATTCTCCTTTTGAATAAAAAAGATTTCTTAACAAGTTTAAGCCACCTACAAAAACAGCTGCTAAAAGATACCATGGGACTACACTTGCCAGATTATTTACTGACTCAGCATTAAATGAACCTCTTTCATAAAAAATTGTTAGAATTGGTATTCTTAAAGCAATAAATGCCCCAGCAGCAAACATAGCTATTAATAATAAATATCTTAAAGTTTTTTCAAATTTATGTAATGAGTCTGCCCCTTTTTCATTAGCAAATTTATCTGCTAGATCAGGGAATGAGACAATTGAAATTCCCATACTTACTGCCACTGATAAAAAACCTGCAAAACTTTGAGAATAACCCAAATATGAAACGCTTCCAATTTCAAGTTTTGAAGCCCAAAAATAAGCGATCGGGACAAGAATAGTAAATGGTAATAAAGATAAGGTGACTAAAAAAGATTGCTTTAATAATAGTTTTTTATAAGGTATCTGTTTAAAATTTAAACTTATAAAGTTTAAAGAAATTTTTGATGCTTTTAAAAATATTATAAATTGGAGTATAAATGCAATACAAAACCCAAGTGAAATACTACGTACTCCCAAATTTTTATTAAATAATAATACAATAATAATCATAAAAGAAGCGGGTAATAATGAAGTCCATGCTACTTTAAAAAATTGTTTATTGTAATTTAATATAGATGACAAATAGCCTGATACAATGGTAAATCCTGAACCAATCCAAACCATTAAAGAAACTTGAATACCAATATCCTTTAAATGATCCTCATTTTTAGGAATAAAAAAATCCATATTTATAACTGAAATAACAAAACCAACTAGAGTAAATAAAACACCAAAAACCAATATAAATATCCATATTGAATTAATAAACTTGTTGAGTTCTAATTGGTTTGATTTAAATTTTGCAAAAGTTGGTATTAAAACTGATGAAAAAATCATTGCAGAAATTCCTGTTACAACAGCTGGAACTGATAATATATTGAAATAGATATCCATCTCTGCTGATGCTCCAAATGAGCTTGCAAAAACTATTTGCGCAATAAAACCTAAAACACTACTTAGAATAAGGCATATAGTAACTAGTAAAGTATCTTTTAACATTTATTAAAATAGTAAATTATTAAACTTATCTGAAAAGATGTAAGAATTTTTGTACGGCATAAAATATTATAGTGTATGTTTTTATACTTAATACTCTAAATTTACTATGGTTTTCAAATGTATTTCCATTTAATGAATAGCCTTTATTTTTTAAATATAAATAAGTTTCTGGCAGCCATTTTCCTTTAATTATGCCATGATGATAAGTTATTAATTTGCTATTATAAACAGAGTAGAAGTCAAAATTTTTGTTTCTTTTATTTCCATCCTTCTCAAATTGCCAGGCATTCTCTCCTGACTTTAATAAACTTAAAAGCAAATCTTTTTTTATCAAATTTAGAAAAAGAGAATTACGATATTTCGTATTAGAATTTAATTTATATAATTTATCATTAAAACGTTTTCCTCTGTCAAATCGTTTTTTTCGAAGAGCTACTGATTGTAAATCATTTTCGATGGCAATCTTAAAAATTAATTTAACTTCTTCTAGATTAAACTTGGATATAAAGCTATCATCAAAAATAAAAAAGGTTCTTTTATTATTAATTTTCAATAAACCCTTTTTTAATGTGTCAGACCAATTAAGATCTTCACCAACCATTAAATCTTTTACTCTTTCGTCTTCAGAAGGAATAAAATTATTTAATAAATAAACGGGATGTGGACAATCAGGCCAAGCATTAAAAAAATGATCAATACAGGGTCTCCATGTTACTTTAAATTTATCACATGATAAAATAACGATGGCAATATCAGCATATTGCATAAAAATATTATTTTAAATAAAAGTCTTTAATTTTATCACAAACATAATCTATCTGTTCATTTGTAAGTTTGGAAGACGAAGGAAGCCACAAGCCCTTTTCTCCGATAATATTAGAAACTTTATGTTCACCTTTTATATTGTATGCTTTTTGTTTATTAATAGGTGGGTACATAACCCTTGAGCCTATTTTATTTTTTTTTAAAGAAGCCATTAATTCCTCTCTATTTTCGACTTTAGAATCAATAAACCATGGTGTTGTGTTTTGTAAATCCTGATCAAAAAAATCAATCTCATTAATATTTTCAAGATTTTTCTTGTATCTAGAATATATATCTTTCATCCTCTTCATACGCCATTCTAATTTACCCATTTGAATAATGCCTATAACAGCTTGGATATCTGTGAACTTGAAATTGAAACCTATCATTTCGTGTACGTCATTACCACCACCAGAACGTCCAAAATCTTTTAATCGTGAAACATTATATGCTAGTTCATCATCATCTGTAATAATTGCTCCACCTTGACCAGTTGAAATAATTTTAGGCGCTGAGAACGAAAAACTTCCTGCAATTCCTTTTCTTCCTTGATGCAATCCATCTTTGTAAAAAGAGCCTAAAGCCTGAGCACTATCTTCAAAAAGAATTAGTTTATTATCTTTACAGTAGGAAATAATCTCATCAATATCAGAGGGATATCTTCCATTTGCATTCATTAAAAAAACTGCTTTAGTTTTTGATGTAATATTTTTTCTAATTTCTTCAACGGAAATACAAAGTGTCTTTGGATCTACATCAATAAACTTAGGTTCTGCTCCAAACATTTTTAGAGAATTAGGTGTTGCCACCATCGTATAATTTGGTACCAAAACCTCATCTTCAGCTTTGATACCCGCAGCCATAGCCATAATGGTAAGACTTATAGTACCATTGTTAACAACAAAACAATGTTTAGCTCCTGTAAATTCTTTAATTAAATCTTGAAATTCAAAAGTTTTTTTAAATTCTGTAATCCAACCACCTTCATCCATGTATTGATAAATCGCTTCTTTTTCCTCAGAACCAAACCAAGGTTCCATTTGATTAATGAATTCAATTTTTGTCATTTAATTGTTGTTCAAGTTTTAAAATATTTAATTTATTTCTAGCTTTTATTAGCTTTGCAGGTACTCCAGCATATACTTTATATTCTTCTAAATCTTTGTTAGCTAATGAGAGTGCCCCTAGAGCAGTACCTTCATTAAAAGTTACATTAGGTAAAACAACTGAATTTGCACCAACAATACAATGCTTATTAATTATAATCTTACCAATTATATGACTGCCTTTAAATTTTAAAGGGATCATTGGTGTAGCAATCCCATCTGAATAATCATCAGAACCTGCAGATAAGACTACGTTGGGTGCTAAAGTAGAAAAAGGTAACATTTCAACAAAAGAATCTTTACCCCCAATAATTTTACAACCAGATGATATATGGATATTAGAATGTAATTTTAAGGAAGTTGAAATGTATGTAAAATCATCAATAATTACATTGTCTCCTATTTGAACTAATTCTGGATAACGAATTCTTACAGTTTTACCAATTATCACATTATTACCACAACTTTTTAATTTTGATTTATCAAAAAAAATGTTTTCCATTAGAGTCGTGTTTTATTAATTTGTGATGAAGATAAGGCTCATTTTTAACGTTATATATTATTCATATTTAACTTTATCTACCTCAACACTAACAAATGGTCCATTCTTAGCTTCTATAATTTTTGTATTATCCTCAATAATTTTGTATCCGTGACCTCCATATGCCATAATTGCCATATCACCTTCTTTTAAGATAAATTCTTCAATAAAATTCATTTCCTGATCAAAAATTGTTACTAACATAGATCCAGACTTAACATAAACCATTTCTTGTGTAATATTAGCTTCCCTTGGGACTATATTATGTTTATGTTTTGCTAAATTTTTACCATTTTGATACCACCAACTTCCAACCTGAATAAACAAGTCATTGTCTGTAATAAAATTTAGTCCCTCAATCCAATCTTCGTCTTTGTAAACTAAACAAAGAAGGTTCCCTTTGCAGTCATTAATTTTTCTCATATAATTTTTTCATTTATCTCTTTTTGAAAGAATGGGATTATTTAGAGGCCAATCTATTCCAATTCTTTCATCATTCCACTTGTATGTAAATTGTTTATCATAATCATTGTAATCACCTCTGTATGCTAATTTATAATTATAAATTGAATATTCTGAAAGAACTAGAAATGCATTACCAAAGCCTGGTGGAATTAATATTAATTTTGGTTCTTTATGATTTAATTCAAAAGATTGATGATTTAAGTATGTTGGAGAATTTTTTCTACAATCTACAACAACTTGAAAAATTTTTCCATAAACACAATTGATTAATTTATAAGAATCATAATCCCCATGAATACCCCTCAAAACTTTTTTATTATTGTATGCATACTTACTATGAATAAATTTACTTTCAATATTTAACTCTTTTGAAAAAAATGATTCAAGAAAATCTGTGTATAAAAATCCTCTTTCATCTTTAAAGGTATCTGGGCAAATAATCTTTAATTGATTACCAAAAACATTTGAATTATATATTTTAAAATCATTGTACATAATATTTTTTTAAATCAAATCTTATTTGCTTCTTTTAATATTATAATTCTTTTCCTCCATAATCATCATTTTTTAAGTCGTAATGTACCATTTTATATATTAATTGATCTATTGATGTTTTAGATTGCCAACCTAATTCATTTTTAGCTTTGGTAGAATCACCCCATAATAAATTTACTTCACTAGGTCTAAAATATTTTGAGTCAATTTTTACCAATATTTTTCCCGATTTTTTGTCAACTCCTATTTCATTAACACCTTTTCCTGACCAACTAATATCTATATTAACTACTTTGAAAGCTTTTGTTACAAATTCCCTGACGGTATAGGTTTTCCCTGTTGCAATTACATAATCAACAGCTTTATCTTGCTGTAACATTAACCACATTGCCTCTACATAATCTTTGGCATAACCCCAATCTCTTTTAGCATCTAAATTTCCAAGAAATAAACACTCTTGTTTTTTGTTATAAATATTTGCAACTGCCTTGGTTATTTTTTTTGTTACAAATGTTTCTCCTCTTCTGGGGGATTCATGATTAAATAAAATACCATTACACGCATATAAATTATAAGCTTCTCTATAATTTACAGTAATCCAATAAGCATAAAGTTTTGCAGCTCCATAAGGCGATTTAGGATAAAAAGGTGTTGTTTCACTTTGAGGAGCTGTATTAGGTAAACCACCATATAGTTCGGATGTTGAAGCTTGATAGTACTTAGTTTTAACCCCAGTATCTCTGATAGCATCTAAAAGTCTAATTGCTCCGATTGCATCAACTTCACCGGTATATTCTGGAACTTCGAATGAAACACCTACGTGAGATTGAGCTCCTAAATTGTAAATTTCATCTGGTTTAATTTTAGAAATAAGACGATGAAGACTACTTGAATCTGCTAAATCACCATGATAAGTAAAAAAATTAGAATGATTCCAAACGTAGCTATGAAGTCTGGTGGTTGTAAATACTGATGAGCGTCGAATAATAGCGTGTACTTCATAACCTTTTTCTAAGAGAAATTCTGCTAAATAGGATCCGTCTTGTCCTGTAACTCCTGTAATAAATGCTTTCATTTTATTTGTATTAATTTTAAATTAGAACTGTTATAATCAATGTGAATTGTTTTTTTTATAACAATTTTACAATCAACTTTCATTTTTTTAAGTAAACAGCATTTTTTGTAAATCATTCGTTTCTTAAAATAGGGGACTATTTTTGAGTGGTGCTGTAATTGTTTTTTTTTAGTGTAAACATCTTATACCATTTTATAAACTCTCTTAATCCCTTCTTAATTGGGGTATTTGGTTTGTAATCATAATCCTTTATTAATTCATCTACATCTGCCCATGTGCTTTGAACGTCTCCAGCCTGCATTGGATACATTTCTTTTATTGCTTTTTTACCAATAACCTCTTCAATAGTAGTTATAAAATCTTGTAGACTTTCTCTTTTATTGTTTCCAATATTATAAATTTTATAATCTTCTCTTGAATCAATATTCTTTTCAATTACTTTAGTAAGACCACTTACTATGTCATCAATATAAGTGAAATCACGTTCCATTTCTCCATTATTAAATATTTTAATTGGTTTATTATTCATAATTGCGTCTACAAATAAATAGTATGCCATATCCGGCCTTCCCCAAGGTCCATAAACTGTGAAAAATCTTAATCCAGTTGTCTTATAACCATACAAATGAGAATAAGTGTGTGCCATTAGTTCATTGCTTTTTTTTGTAGCAGCATACAAACTAATTGGAAAATCTACGTTGTCACTAGTTTCAAAAGGAACTTTTTTATTGTTTCCATAGACACTAGAGCTGCTGGCATAAACCAAATGTTTTACATTATTATTTCGACATCCTTCAAGAATATTTAAAAATCCTGAAATGTTATTATCAATATAGACTTTTGGATTTTCAATACTATATCGAACACCTGCTTGAGCGGCTAAATTACAAACTACTTCGAATTGCTCTCTTTTAAAAATTGAATTTATAGTTTTATAATCTACTAAATCTACTCTTGAAAAACGTAAAGATTTATATTTATAACTTTGGATTTCTTTATTAAAAAGTATTGATTTAGGTTCTTTAAACCCCAATTCGTTTAATCGTTTAAACTTCAGTTGAGGGTTATAATAATTATTAATATTATCAATTCCATAAACTTCATGCCCCAATTTAACTAGTTTTAAACAAGTGTGAAATCCAATAAAACCTGCTGCACCAGTAACTAATATTTTCATTTTATTTTTTTCCAATTTGATAATATTCAAATCCTTTTTGATCTAACTTGTGCGTGTAGTATTGATTTCTTCCATCAAAAATAATTGGTTTTTTTAGTTTTGTTTTAATCACTTCAAATTCAGGTGAACGAAATTCTTTCCACTCAGTAAGTAATATAAGTGCGTCTGATCCTTCTAAAACATCATATTTGGAAGTCATGTACATTACATTTTTAATTCCTTTAAGGTAATGCGTTTTTGCTTCATTAACTGCTTTAGGATCATAGGCTTTTATTTGAGCACCTCTATTTACTAATTCCTTGATTATATATATAGATGGTGCTTCTCGCATATCATCTGTTCCTGGTTTAAATGCTAATCCCCAAATACCAAAAGTAAATCCGGTTAAATCCTCACCAAAACGATTTACTACTTTTTGATTAATTACTAATTTTTGTGCGTTATTTACTTCCTCAACTGCACCTATTAATTGTGCATTATAGCCATTTTCTTTTGCAAATTTTTTGAGTGCCTTAACATCTTTAGGAAAACATGATCCACCATAACCAGCACCTGGATAAATAAAACTATAACCTATTCGTTGATCTGATCCAATACCTAAGCGAACTTGGTTGACATCTGCCCCAACCGTTTCACAAATGTTAGCAATTTCATTCATGAATGATATTTTAGTAGCAAGCATTGCGTTGGCAGCATATTTTGTCATTTCAGCGGAACGAATATCCATACTTATAAAACGGTCTCTGGACATGCAAAATGGATGATAAAGTTGCTTCATCTTTTCATTCGCATAATCAGAATCAGTTCCTATTACTACTCTATCTGGCTTCATAAAATCTGAAACCGCAGCTCCTTCTTTTAAAAATTCAGGATTAGACACTATATCAAATTTTAAGTCAGATTGCCTAATATCTAGTTCTTTTTGAATAATAGCCCTAACTTTATCTGCAGTCCCAATAGGCACGGTAGATTTATCGACTACAATTAGTCTTTTTTGCATTGATTTTCCTATAGACTTTGCTACTGCTAAAACGTATTGTAAATCTGCAGATCCATCCTCTCCCATAGGGGTTCCAACGGCTATAAAAGCAATCTCCGAATTTTGTAAAGCATCAATTAATTTTGTTGTAAAAGATAAATTTTTATTTTTTACATTTTTTAAAACGATGGCCTCTAAACCAGGCTCAAAAATTGGTATGATACCTTGATTCAATTTATCTATTTTTGCTAAATCAGTATCTACGCAAGTAACTCTGTTTCCCATCTCTGCGAAACAAGTTCCTGACACTAATCCAACATACCCAGAACCAATAACTGTAATATTCATTATTTATAATTTAAACCTAGTATCTATAATATTCAGGCTTGTAAGGACCTTCAACTTTGACCCCAATATAATCAGCTTGTTCCTTGTTTAATTCTTCTAATTCTACACCTAATCTTTTCAAATGTAGTTTGGCTACTTTTTCATCTAGATGTTTTGGTAACATATAAACTTTACACTCATAAGAATCTGAGTTTAACCAAAGTTCTATTTGAGCTAATATTTGATTTGTAAATGAATTACTCATCACAAAACTAGGATGGCCAGTAGCACATCCTAAATTAACTAATCTACCCTCTGCTAAAACAATTATATCTATTCCTTCAATATTATAAAGATCAACTTGTGGTTTAATTTCATCTTTAGTATGGCCATAATTATCATTTAACCATTTCATATCAATCTCATTATCAAAATGTCCAATATTACAAACAATTGCTTTGTCTTTCATTAACCTAAAATGCTCTTCTTTAAGAATATCTTTATTTCCAGTGGCAGTTACAATTATATCAGCATTTCCAATTACTGTTTTCATTTTTTTAACCTCATAACCATCCATGGAGGCTTGAAGAGCACAAATTGGATCTATTTCTACAACAGTAACTATAGCTCCCGCTCCAGAAAATGAAGCGACTGTACCCTTTCCTACATCACCATATCCTGCCACTACAACCCTTTTACCTGCCATCATAATATCGGTAGCTCGTCTAACAGCATCAACCGCACTTTCCTGGCAACCATATTTATTATCAAATTTAGATTTAGTAACAGAATCATTTACATTAATTGCTGGCAATGGTAGAGTTCCATTCTTAACTCTTTCGTATAATCTATGAACTCCTGTTGTTGTTTCTTCAGATAAACCTTTAATTTCGTCAACTAAATCAGGGTAATGATCCAAAACTAAATTTGTTAAATCTCCACCATCATCCAAAATCATATTTAGTGGTTTTTTATCCTTACCAAAAAAAACTGTTTGTTCAATACACCATTTAAATTCTTCTTCATTCATCCCTTTCCAAGCATAAACTGGGATGCCTGCTGCTGCAATAGCTGCTGCTGCATGATCTTGAGTTGAAAATATATTGCATGAACTCCAAGTTACTTGAGCCCCTAACTCAACCAATGTTTCGATAAGTACTGCTGTTTGAATAGTCATGTGAAGACAACCTGCTATTCTTGCACCTTTTAGAGGTTTTGAGTTGCCATACTCATCTCTTAAAGCCATTAATCCTGGCATCTCAGCTTCAGCAAGTTTAATTTCTTTTCTTCCCCAATCAGCTAAAGAAACATCTTTTACTTTAAAAGGAATATATTTTTTATAACTCATATCTATAATTTTAATCTTAATTTAATTTCATCAACCATATCCAACTTTTCCCATGTAAACAATTCAACTTTTAATGTTTTTGATTCACCGTTTGGTGTATTAAAAGTTTTAGTAACAAATTCAGCTTTTCTTCCCATATGACCATAGGCAGCTGTTTCGAAATATATTGGGTTTCTTAATTTTAATCTTTTTTCAATAAAATAAGGACGCATATCAAAGATTTCTCCAACTATTATAGCTAACTCACTATCATTAATTGAGAGTTTTGATTTTCCAAAAGTATTAATGAATATTCCCATAGGTTTTGCGACACCAATTGCATAACTTACTTGAACTAAACATTCGTTAGCAACGCCTGCAGCAACTAAATTCTTAGCAATGTGTCTTGTAGCATAAGCAGCACTTCTATCAACTTTACTTGGATCTTTTCCAGAGAATGCACCACCACCATGAGCACCCTTTCCTCCATAAGTATCAACTATAATTTTTCTTCCAGTTAAACCAGTGTCACCATGAGGACCTCCTATTACAAATTTTCCTGTTGGATTAATATGGTATTCAATTTTATTATTAAAGAATTTCTTATAATCTGGATATTTTTCTAATAACCTAGGAATTAAGATTGTAATAATATCATGCTTAATTTTTGCTAGCATGTTATCTTCATTATCAAAATCATCATGTTGAGTGGAAACTACAATAGCTACAATTTTTTCGGGGATATTATCTTCAGAATATTGTAAAGTTACTTGTGATTTAGAATCAGGTCTTAAGTAAGTTATTTCATTATTTTCTTTTCTTAAATCTGCTAATTCAATAAGAATTTTATGTGATAAATCAAGGGCTAATGGCATATAGTTTTTGGTTTCATTACATGCATATCCAAACATCATTCCTTGATCTCCGGCACCTTGATCCTGTGGGGTTTTTTTTTCAACACCTTGATTGATATCAGAAGATTGCTCATGTATAGCTGAAAAAACACTACAAGAATTACCATCAAACATGTATTCTTTTTTATTGTACCCAATTTTATTTATAATATCTCTGGAAATGGCTTCAACATCTAAATTGGTGTTAGATTTTACTTCACCCGCAAGTACAACTTGTCCTGTGGTTACCAAAGTTTCACAGGCTACTTTAGAGCTTGGATCAAAAGCTAAAAAATTATCGATTAGTGCATCAGATATCTGGTCAGCAATTTTATCTGGATGACCCTCAGAGACGCTTTCAGATGTAAATAAATAACTCATTAATAGGGTTTTAAAATAATTTGGATAAAATATTTTTTATGCGACAAGGAATTCTACTAAAACAAAATTGAAGTATTGAATTATCAAAATCTATTGAAATACAGGCTGGTAGATTATTTACTATCAATTTTGGCATATTATTACTTAAAGTTTTCCTACTTAATTAAGATGAAGACAAAATAATTGTTTATTGAATCCTATTATTTTTTATATGGCTTCGCCACTAAAAGTTCAGAATAAATTTGTACAATTAGTTATTAATGCAAATTAAGAATTTTTATTTTTTAAAACTAACAGACCTTCCTTCTTTTTTTTCCCAATCCTTTTCTGGTCTAACTTTTTGATTTGTTTTCCATCCTCCAATAATAGTATTCAATTCAATACCATATTTTTTAGAAAAGGAAAGAATAGCATTAACATCTTTAGGAAAACATGTTCCTCCGTACCCTAATTTTCCATCATGTCCAGGAACATTTAGATGGCTATCTCCTACCCTTCCATCAGAGGAGAAACCTTTTAAAGCATCCTCCCAGTTCGCACCAATTTTATCACATAATAATTTAAACTCGTTCATCATGCTAACTTTAGTTGCAAAAAAAGTATTGTTCATGTATTTTATGAGTTCTGCTGTTTTTGAATCTGTTTGGATTATATTTTTACTTTTAAACCTTTTATCAAATAAAATTTTTACTTGTTGACATAAATCTATATCTCCACCTAAAATAATTCTAGATTGAGTTAACATATCAAGTTTTGCTGTTCTTTCAGTCAAGAATTCAGGCGAAAAAATAATTTTAGAGCCTGAATATTTCTTAGTTAATTGATTTGTTGTCCCAGGCAGAATGGTTGACTTAATTATATAGATTGGTTTATTGGTTGCTTTTTTAAATACACTTTCAACATAAGATAAATCTTGAGATCCATCTTCAAACATTGGAGTTGGTACGCAAACAAATACAAAATCAGAATTGTGTACAGTCTCAAGTTCGTGTATACTTTTTAAAGGATCTATATCATATACATACAATTTGGAAACCGAGGAAAAAGCAAACGAAATAGCTTCACCTACAAATCCATTTCCAATTACACCTACCTTAAATTTTTTCATTAAAAATTTAAATTGATTACTATGACTGGTTTGTTTGAAATTAAGCTAGCTATAATCTTTTAAAAAAAATAGCTTCGCCTTTAATCTTACAATTTGGTATTCAAAATAAATACAATTATAATATCAAAAATTAAATTCAAAAATTAAATTCAAAAATTGTTAATGAATTTTATTTTGAATTAAAGGTTCAAACAATTTTAAGATACAAAAGTACTTGATTTTAGAGAATTATTTTGAAAAAAAAGTATAAATTTGATGCCATTATGAAATACTTTATCATAATAATTTTATTTATTTATAATTCCTGTACTTATCCAAAATTATCCCGAGATGAACTTATTTATGAAAATAATTTTGAAAATGGAATTCTTAACGAAATTGATGGAGGTTCAATAATGACATACAATAACACAAAAGTGATTGGTAATTACAATAATGATGGTTTTACCCTTCACTTAAGTGATTTAGAAGCTCATGATTATGTTTATATTTCCTTTGATTTGTATATACATGGATCTTGGGATGGGAATTTTAATGGGTTTAATTTTCAAGATCATGGTTTTGATGACAAACCAGATTTATGGTTAATGGAGATTAGACCAGAAATGGACACATACCAAGATACCTATTTACATAGATTCGAAACAACTTTTTCTAATAGTCCTTGCTGGTCAAATTATTGTCTAAGACAGTCTTATCCTAATAACTATCCTTTTGAAAATAATCCTAAAAAAGGATCTGATAAAGTTAATCTTACAGAAAATTGTATTTCTGATGGTTGGAATAATGAAAAAACAACATTGTATAAAATTGAAAAAGGATTTGGTCATAGTGGAGATGCACTTGTTATTAGGTTTTATGATAAATTATTTCAACCAAATGCAATTAATTCCAAGGGAGAAAATATAGAGAAATGTGATGAAAGTTGGTCAATGGATAACATTAAAATAAGAGTCATCTCATATGACTAGATTAATTTTTTTATTAAACTTTTTATTTAGTTTAAATTTTTATTCTCAATCGCTAAATTTAAACAACTCGCTATTTGAAAATAATATTAGGAGAGCTCAATTAAATGGAGATATAGATTATACAATTTCTTTTACATTAAGACCAATAGATTTAAATTATTATGATATTAATAAGGATATTTTTGATATTAATGAATACTCTCCTACTATTCTTTCTTTTTTAAACAACAATGGAAAATTAAAAATTTTACCATTAGATTTTAATATTAATTACAGCTCTCATCATCCTTATAATAGAAACAATGGCAGCATGATAACAAATCGAGGTTACCAACAACTTATTAGTGTCGGAATCTACCTTGAAATGGGACCTTTATCAATTCAATTAAAACCAGAAAATATTTATGCTGAAAATAAAGACTATGATGGATTTTGGGAGGGTCACTATGATATTATTTGGGCAAAAAGATATAATCTTTGGAATAAGAGTGATTTGCCTGAAAGATTTGGTATACATGATTATAAAAAAACAACTTTTGGCCAATCGAGTGTTAGACTCAATTACAAGAGTTTATCTTTAGGACTATCCTCGGAAAATATATGGTGGGGACCATCAGTTAGAAATGGAATTATGATGAGTAATAATGCTCAAGGGTTTAATCATATTACTTTTAACACAAGAAAACCTATAAAAACATTTATTGGCAATTTTGAATTTCAATTGGTTACTGGAAGATTAGAGCCCTCTGGATTTAATCCCCCAAATATCGACAGAACTTATGCTGGAACTAAACTTTTTGTACCTAAGATTAATCAAAATGCTGAAACAGGCGATTGGAGATTTTTTCAAGGATATACCATAACCTATTCACCAATTTGGGTTCCAGGTTTTCATGTAGGCTTGAATAGATGGGCTCAAATGTATGGAGCTATGTTTGAGGGAAGGTATAATTGGATAGCTGATGCTAATAATGGGGCAAAGGTTGGTTGGTTTCCTATTTTTAATAATTTTTTAAGAAAAAATGATAAAATAGAGCCATATGAAAGAGAAACTGATCAAGCTGCTTCTGTTTTTTTTAGATGGTTTTGGAAAGATTCCAAAGCTGAAATATATGGTGATTTTGCTCACAACGATTCAAAAGTGAATTTAAGAGATTTACTTTTAGACTCAGACCATTCAAGATCATTAACTCTTGGTTTACGTAAATTATTTGATTCTAAAAGAAATAATTCTCAATTTGAATTTCACTGGGAATGGACCCAAATGGAGCAAACAGGATCAAGACTTATAAGAAATGCTGGTTCTTGGTACTTACACAACAGAGTTTATCATGGCTACACTAATAATGGAGAAGTAATTGGGGCTGGAATAGGACCAGGTAGTAACTCCCAATATTTTAGTGTCGCTAATCATGATAAGAATAGAAGAATTGGTTTAGCATTTGAAATGATTGATCAAGATAATGACTTTTATTATTATGCTTTTGAAGAAAGTGGAGATTTTAGAAGATATTGGAAAGATTTTAATTTTCATTTATTTTATGAAAAAAAATTTAAAAAGTTTTGGGGATCGTTTAATATTTTATACTCAAGAAGTTTAAATTACCAATGGGAATTAATTGAAAATCCTGCTTTACCTTATTATCAGCCTGGAAGAGACGTAAATAACCTTCATATTGATTTTAAATTAACTTACCCAATTATTTTTTAGATATCAAAGATTTAAATTCAAAAATATACTGATTAGTTATATAATCCCAATTGTATTTTTTTGTAATACCTTTTGGAGATTTTTTTCTTAATAATTTTATTTTATCTAGATTTTTTTCAGAATAAATAATTAAGTTTTTAATAGAATCACTATTTTTTTGAAATAATAAACCAAATTCGCCATTTTGTAACATTTCTCTGTTAAAAGGTGTATCTAATGCAAGTATTGCAGTTCCAAAATATAGAGCGTTTATCATAGTAGGGTTAGTACCTCCAAACTCATGTCCATGTAAATATGCATAACTATTTTTATATAGCTGATATAGTATTTTTGAATCTCTTACATATCCACATAAAACAATGTTAGGATATTTAAGGGATTTTATTTTTAATGCATATTTATCATTATATGGAACATCACCAACAATAACTAATTTCTTTTTCGAATCAGAGTTTAAAAATCCATCAATAATTAAATCTGCATTGTTATCTGGTATTAATCTACCAATTACTAAATAATACTCATTTTTAACAATTCCGTAATTATTAATTAAACTACTATTTTGATTAATATTAATTTTCGGTGCACCATATGCAATAACTTTAGATTCTTTGTTAAAGAGTTTTAAATATACTTTTTGCATTTCTTCACTATCGTTTATAATTGTATCAAAAAAAATTGTAGCCATTTTTGCAGCAAATTTAAAGTAAACTGATCCTAAACCTTTCCACTTTGGACGAAGCCATTCCAATCCATCTACATTAATTAATGTAGGTATTCCAAAAACTTTAGGAATTATTCCTAGAGGACCATTAGCAGCATTAACTACCAAAATAGCATCAGGTTTTTTAAAACAACAATGAATAATAGAAAAGAAGGAGTGAATTATTTGACTGAGTGATTTTGTTTCAATTGTTGGGATGTAAACAAGGTCTATATTATTTAATTTTGTTGGTCTATCTACAAATAAACTTTTATGACAATATACAGTTACTTTAATATTTTTTTTTACTAATCTTTCAGAAAGTTCTTTTATAAATGTTTCATACCCGCTGTAAATATAAGGATAGCCTCTAGATCCAATAATAGCTAAATTCATTTATTAAGTTCGTTATTCCAAAAAGAATATAGTTTCTTTTCAATTTCAAATGATGGCCAAATAAATTGATTTCTTTCGGGCTGCTTTTTTGCCCAATTCCACATTTTAGTTAATCCTTCTTTTAAGTCAACTTTATGATTGAAATTCAAAAGATCAATTGATTTTTGATATGTTGGAATAGCGTGTTCTACTTCATGTCTTTTCTCCATGAAAATAGTTTCCACTTTGTTACCTATAATTTCTTTTAAAATATTATTAGCCTCAATAATTGAACTAGAATGTACACCCCCCAAATTTATAATTTGTTTTGAAGCCTCTGGTTTAATAGCAGAATTCCATAAAGGTTTTAGTGAATCATCAATATAACTAAAAGCTCTGGTTTGGAGACCACTTCCAAAAATTGTCATAGGTTTGCCTTTTAAGTATTGATACATCCAAATACCTAAGACATTCCTATATTTATCCCATATATTTTGATTAATTCCATATACATTGTGAGGTCTTATTATACACCAATCTAAGTCATGTTGTTCCCCAGCTATTTTAATATCCATTTCACAAGCAAATTTTGCAACCCCATAAGGATCTATGGGTTTTGGCTGTTGAGATTCATCAAATCTACCACCTTCACCATGACCATAAACAGCCATCGATGATGTAAATACTAATCTCTTTATCCCATAGTTTATGCACTCATTTACTATTTTTGCTGTAGATTTTAAATTATTATCGTAGTTATATGCTCTTATAAACGGAGATAATCCCTCTGCAGCATATGCAGCAAAATGAAAAACATAATCAAATTGGTGTTTTTTAAAAATATCATGAACAGAGTTATTGACTAAATCAATTTTATAAAATTTGACTTTTGAATTAATATTTTGAATGTAGCCGCCCGAGAGATCATCAACTCCATAAACATTACAATTTATTTTATTGTTAATAATCCAATCTGCCAATCTACTACCCAAAAGTCCTGCAATACCAGTAATTAAAATATTCATTTTTTTCAAAATTACTTTTTAGTTGTTAAATAAACGAAGAATCTTCTGATCAAATTGTTTTTTAGAAAAGAACTTTAATAGGTGTTTCTTCGCATTATTTTTTCTCTTTGATATTTCTTTTTCATTTTCCATATATTTTATAATTAAATCTGTAGAAACATTTATATTATTACTAGGTATTAACAAACCTCCTTTACCATTGTTTAATATTTCAATTGAACCTCCTAATTTTGTTGCAATAACCGGAGTGTCTAAGATTATGGATTCTAAAATAACAGTTGGTAGCGGATCTGGCTCGACCGCTGTATGAATAAAAAAATTTGATTTTTTCAGATACTTATTTGTATCTTCTTTAAATCCTACAAAAACTACATTATTTTCAAGATCATTATTTTTTACATACTGTTTGAGTGACTCTTCGTATTTTTCATAACCTGGGTAGGTATCCCCAATGATGTAAAAAATAAACTTTGAATTAAATTTTATCAATTTTTTTACAATTCTTAACAAATATAAATGTCCTTTATATGGAATTATTCTTGCAATATTTGTAAAAATAATATGGTTGGATTTCTTTTTTCGTTTTTTTATATGTTCAAATTTCACCCCATTATATATAAGTGTAATTTTTTTCTTATTTAATTTATGACTAAGCCAAAAATTTTCTACGGCTTTGGAAACAACAATAATATCCGATGAAAAATTATTTAAAAATATGGACAAAATTTTTGAATAAATATTTGAGCTATTTGGTATTTCATGAATATGATATATAACGCGTTTTCTATTAAATTTTGCTGCAATTGCCGGACTAATAATAGTCGAGGTATTTATATAAATTAAATCAATATCATTTTTTTTTATGTATTTGTTTAAGTATAAAGTAGATTTTATTATAAAAAATAAACGATTAATTAAACCAAGTAAATTAAAATATTTCTTTCTAAATATACCAAGATTAATAACTTTTAAATTAGTTTTTTTTATAATAGCCATTTTATTTATTGGACCATCAAAAGGAAGAAATAAATGAATATCAAAACCATTATTAATTAATATTTCAATAGTTGAAATTAAAATTTTACTAGCTCCATATAAATCATTTGAACTATGTGTAATTAATATTTTTTTAGAAAAGTTTTTCAAAGCCCTCAATAAATTTTTTTTGATTAAATAAAAAAGCTCTTTTAATTCCTTTAAGGATTAGATTATCTACAATAGTATTATTCTCATAAATAATTTTTAGCTTATGATATAAATCATGTTCATCCATTTTTTTAAAATATATTACGGCATCATCTCCAATTTCTTTGAATATTTCAATATTAGAACATATAACTGGAACTTTTGAACTCATTGCCTCTATTAATGGAATACCAAAACCTTCGTCAATTGATGGAAATACATATACATAAGCATTTTTATAATAATATAAAGCCTGTTTCTTTTTTATATATCCAGGCATAATAACAGAGGATTGTAAATTATTTTTATTAATAAATTTTTTTATTTCATAAAAAACTTCATGAGAACCATTTATATGTTTTGAGCCTGCCAATACCAATTTATAATTTGATTTTGTATAATCCTTAAATAATTTGAAAGCTTTTAAAAGAGTTAATAAATTTTTTCTTTTTTCAAATGTTCCGATATGTAAAATATATTTTTTTGATATGTGACTTTTGTTTAAATTAAAAATCCTATCTGAACTTTGGTAGATATTGTGAATTTTTTTGTTTTTAAAAATATTTTTTAGACCCTTTTTTGAATAATTACTTGTAGTTACTATTTCAGTATTTTTAGACAAACCTAGGTTTATTAATTTGATGAAATATTTCCTCCATAATTTTGGATAATTTTCTGGATATTTCCAGAACAGGTTATCATGAATCACAATAATTTTTTTACATGGAGATAAAATCGGTGCTATATAGTCAGGGCAAATAAGTATATCTGTATTATTAAATGTCAATTTTATTGGTAATACAACTTGCTTCCAAAATAAGTATCTAAATTGAAAAATCCATCTAATTAACCTATATTTTGAATTTATAAAAAAGCGTGTATTTTTTAATTTGTCTAGATCATGTGAATAAATATATTCAATATTATCGTCTCCAAATTTTTTAGACCCATTAACTAATTCTTCTATATATGTCTTTATTCCGGATAATGCAGCCTTGTAGTAAAAAACATCAATGTAGACTTTTGTTTTTTTCAAATTTTAGATTTGTATATCTTGATTCAACATATCCTGCAAAAAACCAAGTAGCTAAAGATACAAAAAGGTATAGTTCCGCATTAGCAGTTAATAGAGGTAATAATAAACCTAACTTAGTGCAAGCAACAATAAATGATATATGTTTATCAAAATTTGAGGTATTTAAATAAACTTTAGAACTTCTTTTAATAATAAAAAATAAAATCAAAATATATACAATTACAGATAATACCCCCATTTGAACTCCAAAAATCAAAAATTGGTTTTCGCCTCCAACCCTGAATGATTCATCGACGCCACTTGCATTTCCACTCATTGCCAAACCAATTCCAAAAGGATTTTCTAAAATAGAAAGTATGCCTTCAATCCATTCAACTAAATGCCCAAGTGAAGATGTATTTTCAAATTTTATTGTATCGATTATCATATATCTAATTTCATCAGATGCAAAATAAAATAAACTCAAGATTGAAATTAAAACTAACACCAACATTGATAATAGAATTTTATAATTTTTA
>CETU01138316.1_pt1 | contig 29064 bp, 29 predicted proteins | sample 356531 | NCBI WGS metagenome assembly CETU01 (sample SAMEA2623488, study PRJEB7988) | marine metagenome | isolation source: saline water (ENVO:00002010), including
CCATCGTCAACATTAACATAATCATATAATCCACTACTCTTATAATGAGACTTTCTAGGATAAAAAATATTATTTATTAACTCTCTTTTGTTCATATTTATATATTTTATTTAAAGTACTACTTTATATCACTCACACCCCATTGTATTGGACTTTTATTTATCGAATCTAAGTAGTTATTAGTTTGGGAAAAATGTTTACATCCAAAAAAACCGTTATATGCAGACAATGGAGATGGGTGAACGCTTTTCAATACTAAATGCCTATCTAAATCTATCAACTTCTCTTTTTCTTGTGCAGAATTACCCCATAATAAAAAAACTAATCCATGCCTTTTCTCACTAAGTTTTTTTATAGCTGTATTGGTAAATTCTTCCCACCCTATTCCTTTATGAGAATGAGGCTTTCCTTTTTCAACTGTAAGCACTGTATTAATGAGAAGGACACCTTGGTCAGCCCAATGCTGTAGGTTACCTGAATTTTTAGGCACTAAGCCTAAATCATCTTCAATCTCTTTAAAGATGTTTTTAAGAGATGGTGGAATGTCAACTCCTTTATTTACACTAAAGGATAGTCCATGAGCTTGACCATCACCATGGTATGGGTCTTGCCCAACAATAACAACTTTTACTTGATTAAATGAGGTTGAGTTAAATGCGTTGAAAATATCTTTTGGCTCAGGAAAGATTACTTTATTCTTGTACTCCATTCTTACAAATTCACGAATTTTAAAAAAGTATGGCTTATCAAATTCACCATTCAATACTTCATACCAGGACTTGTCTATATCAACCTTTTTAGTCATTGTCTGGGTAATTTAAAAATTTAATAGTGATTTTTGATTCGAAACATTTTTGCCAATTTTTCGAATTAAAATCCACACAGATCATTGAAGATTCAGAAAATCTTTTCGTAGTCTGATTAGACAAATAATCACACATATAATGAAGAGTAGGATTGTGACCAAAGATAGCTACCGAATCAACAGATATGTCAATTTTGCGTATAATGCGCTCTAAATGGCTTGAAGTGCAGTTGTATATACTGGGGACTACTTTAATATTTTTTTCATCATAGCCTAGGGTAGATGCAATTATTTTACACGTTGATAAAGCTCTTGACGCACTACTTGATAGCATTAAATCAAAAGATGTGTCGTATTTTATAATTTTATCTGACATGATCTTTGTGATTAAAGCACCATTAGTTGTTAGAGCTCTATCATGATCAGATACTCCATATGATTTAGAGCAAGCCTTCCCATGTCTCATTAATAGCAATCTTTTCATTTAAGAATATTCAAATCCTATTTTAGTTTGAGTTTTTGAAAAACCAATCTTCATAATCCGGATTTAAAATATTAAAATCAGACGAAATAATTTCAGGCACATCATATGTATGACTTTTTAATATTATTGAGGTAATATCCTTTTGATTTTCATTTGTACATTTAATTAAAATCAAGAATTCTACGCTTTCTTCAATCCTATCATTCCATGTGTAAAGAGAGTTAATATTATTGATTATTTGAACGCATGGAGAAAGTCTATTTGAGAGTATTTCATTTGCAATACGCATTGCACTTTCTTTGCAGTCTATTGATGTTGTTATTAATTTGTTCATAATTTTTTTTAAAAAATAATAATAAATTTGTAATTTAAGGTAGAGCTTTTTGAAGTATTCGGTGTTTTATTTTCAGACCTTTCAACTAATATAATAGGGCACCTACTTCCTATTGCAAAAACAGGCCTTTCATTTAATGATCAAGGAAGTTTGCGTTATAAGAGGGGTTCCCGCTCTTTTCTAAAGAAAAGGAGTTCTGAAAATACTCATCGAATACCAAAGCTCTAAATTATTTCCTTGCCATTTTCTTAATTTTTTCAAATTCTTCAGTTGTTGTCGAAACTGAAAGCTCTACAAAACCATCTTTTGATATATTTTCTACTACGTTATACTTAGAATATACTTCGTGAACCAAAAAGCTTTTTTCGAAAGGAATTTTAACAATATGAATCTTTTCACCTGCGCACACCTTATCATAAATAGCTTTTTTAACTTTTTCTATCATAATATGATTTTTAGCTGAAATAAAAATTGCGTCTGTATGCTTTTTTCTTAAGTAACTGATTGAATTATCCTGCTTAATTAAATCCAATTTATTCATGATAAGTATATTATTTTCAACCTTAATATTCATTTGACTTAAAGTGCTTTTAATTGTTGATATATGATCATCAATAACATTCCTAGGTTGACTTGAATCAACTATCGTTAATATCAAATCAGAACTATTTACCTCTTCAAAAGTAGACCTAAAAGATGCAACAAGATTATGAGGTAAATTTTTAATAAAACCTACAGTATCAGTAATTAAGACTTTTTTATTTTTAACTATTTGAATACTTTTGGTTGTTGTGTCAAGAGTTGCAAACAATTTATCCTTTACATAGGTTGTGTTTGGTAAAGTTAAACTGTTTAACAGTGAGGACTTTCCTGCATTTGTATACCCAACTAAAGATACTCTGAATGCATTTTTTCTATTAGAAGATTGGGTCTTTCTATTTTTTTTAATATTTGATAAATCTTTTTTTAATTTTGATATTCTTACGCCAATCAATCTTCTATCTATTTCAATCTGCTTTTCACCTGGCCCACCTCTTGTTCCTACGCCACCCATCTGCCTCTCAAGATGAGTCCATTGACCTGTTAGCCTAGGAAGCATATATTGTAAAGAAGCAAGTTCAACTTGTAATTTTGCCTCTCTAGTCTTAGCATTTCTTTTAAAAATCTCAAGTATTAAACCTGTTCTATCAAATATTTTAATCTTTTTTCTTAGAAGTTTTTGAATATTCTTATACTGAGAAGGGCTTATATCATCATTAAAAATTAAATACTTACATTTCATTGCTGAAAGTTGATCGCTAATTAATGTTATCTGCCCTTTTCCATAAAATGTAGATGGATTTATTTTTTTTAAATTCAAGATAGTTTTATCTAGAACTGAAAAAGATAAGGTGTGGGCCAATGACTCAAGCTCGCAAAGGTCCTTTTCTACATCTCCTAGATTTACTGATTCAAACAACTTTCTTGATGCTATTAGAACACATTTCATAATTAAAGCCTTCGATGATAAAAGGCGACAATAAATGACTCTAAAATAAATAATATCACAGATATAAGAACGCATAAATGCCATAACTCTACACCCTTAAGTCTATCTGATATAATGGCTTCAAATTTATTTAAATCTTTAACTTGATAATCATATTTGAACACATTTTCATTAAGTAAAGGAAGAATACTTCTAAAATTAAGTTCTTTGTACTTAATTTCATGAGGATCAATGTTTGCAATATAGCTTTTTATTTTCCTTCCTCTATCTTTTTTACTAAAAAGCTCGTAGTAGCCCGGAGAATCTATCCTAGATAAATTGATATTTTTATCATAAAAATCAAAATTGTCAACTTCGATGGAATCTTTAAATAGCGTCATTGGGAAACTTTCTTTAGCAACATTTAAATCATCTGTTAAAGACTTTTCAATAATCAACATCTCTTCTTTTTTTATATTTGAAATTATTAAGTTGTAAAAAAATGGAATAAATGAAGGAGAAATAGCAAAATCATTATTTTTAATTGAAAGATTAAGTCCCAAAAAGTCTACTAAGCCGGTGTCTATATAATACCTATTCCAAATAGATCTATTATTTGCTTTAATAATTGTATTAGAATTCAAAGGCAGCGATTTATAATTACTTATTTCAAAAAGAATATTATCACTATTATACTTAAAAACCTGTTTAGTAAAATTAAAATCTAAAACATCATCTTTTTTTACTTTGTACCTATCCGATTCAAATTTAATATCGGTATCCACCCCATCAATTATGGCAAAATCATCTACATAACTTGATTCACTTTGAAATACAACAATATGCCCCCCTCTACTTAGATATTGAACTATATTATATTTTTGCAAATGATTAATGTCGTCAATAATTAAAACATCGTATATATCTAGATTAGAGCTTAAATCTGTTTCTGATATAATAACTCTACTTTCCCTAATAGATTCTGATGCCTTAGAAATAAAATTTTTAGTATCTTCATTGAGAAAATATGACACACCTATATTTATTTTAGTCAAAATATTTGCTTTAGTGATTTTTTTATCTCCCAGGTCTTCATCATTAACACTTAAACTTCCACTTAACACATTAGAATCAGAAATACTAACTCCTTTAAAGATTATATTTCTAGTAGAATTTGGAGCGATATCAAATTTTTGAGGTATTGAGTTGTTTTCTCCAAAATGCAAATATGCAGTTAATAAATTACTGTTTTCATTAAAGTAAGTATCGCTATCATTAACAATGGTCATTATAACATCAAAATGATCATCAGGAAAAATTATTTTTTGACTTGTAAAGATGTCACTAATGGCTGGAGTCTTATTTTCTGAATTAATATTGATAAATCCAATATTCCACCAAAATTCTTTTTCAATTCCAGAGAGTGAACTTTCATCCATATCTGTAATAACATACATATCTCCGTTAGCATAATTATTTGAATTAATTTGGTTGAAATATGAGCTCATCAAATCCCACATATTTCCATTCTTATAAGTTGGTCTTAATGTTAATTTGTCAACGTAAAAATTTTCAAGTTTACCTGAAAACAAAAGGCCATTATTAATTGTAGCAACATCTATACTAGCAGCGCTTTTATACTGACCTATTATTTTTTCAACTATATCATGTATTTTTTTAAACTGATCTCTATATATATGTTCATTCAAATTGGAATACGAATCATCAACCAAAATGACTATTTTGGTTGATGAGTCATTATCTAAGGCATTACTTTTGTTAGAATTTATAATCGGTCGGGAAATAGCAAGAATCAAGAATAAAATCATAAGCATTCTCAATAGCAAAAGAATCAAATTGAGTAAATTAATTTTTTTTATTGAATCTGATTTGAGAGATTCAATAAATCTAACTGTGCTGAATTTTAAAACTTTAAATTTCCTATTATTGAAAATGTTAATTATAAATGGTATTGAAGCAATAGGAAGTAGCCATAGGCCTTGAATAAATATAAAGTCCATTATCCTCCTAAAGATATAATAAAAGCTGACACTATTGGAATCAGAAGATTGTCATCTAAATTAGATTTTGGCACAAGTTCAACTATAGTTGAAGCTATAATTGCAATGATTGAAAAAGTGAAATCTATATCAGGAATGAAAAATATAACAATGACAAAAGATGTTAATAAAAAAGCAAGACTTCCTTCAAGTGTTTTATCAAAAATTTTTGTTTTGCCATACTTCTTACCAATTATGGCTGCAGCTGAATCTGAAAAGCTCATAATAAGTAAGGCTGGAATGCATATTCTACTTTCGAAAATAGATAGAACTATTAAAGCTCCAATCATTACATAGCTTGCACCAGTCAGCCTACAAGACTCAAAGTCTCTAGTTACTTCTTTAAAAAGAAAATTATAAATTCTCTGTACTTGTTTTGTATAAATTCTCAAAAAATCAAATACAACAATTAATATTGTGCCAATAACAACAATTAAGAGTACATCATTCTGATCTAAAAAAAAGAGTGAAAATGCAATGATTGAATTACACGCATGAATCCCCTTTCTTAAAAGCTCTTGTTTAAAACTAAGAATGCTCATTTATTAGCTGATTATATGTTTTTGAGATATTTTCAGATTTATATAAACCACTTCCAACTATTGTAACGTCAATACCTGTTTCATAAACTCTATCAATTGTTTTTATATTTACCCCACCATCAACTCCAATCAAAATATCTCTGCCATCAACCATTCCTACAATATTTTTCATTTTTGACAGAGTATCTTCTATAAATGATTGACCGCCAAATCCAGGCTCAACAGACATAACTAAAATATAATCTAATAAATCCATGTATTCTAAAAGTATAGATTCGTCGGTTTTAGGCTTTATTGCTAAACCACATTTAACACCTAAACTTTTTATATTTTTCAGGTCGGACTTAATATTTTTAGAGGCCTCTGTATGAATTATTAGAGTATCAGCACCGGCATCAACAAAATGATTAATGTAATCAGAAGGATTTGACATCATTAGATGAGTTTCTAGATGACTATTAGTCAATTTCCTAATAGCTTTTAATATAAAAGGGCCAAATGTAAAATTTGGAACGAAATGCCCGTCCATAACATCTATATGCAACCTATCAATACCTAAATCTTCTACAAGTTTAATTTGCTCTTCTAATCTAGAAAAATCAGCTGAAAGAAGAGACGGTGAAATTATTCTCATACTCTAATCCTCGTTTTTATTTATAACTAAATTAACACGTAAAGGGACAGTAAAAAAATCTCCTTCATAAATTTCTATTTTTTCATCATCGTCGCCACTGTAATAAATTTCCCAAACAGTATCCTCTAAATAATCTTCATAAAAAACAGTATCTATTTTTCCAATTGGAAAATTATTTAATCTTAATTTTAAAATTGCATTGTCTAAACTATAACCGATTATTTTCATTGGAACTTTAAATCCACCTCCTGAGGGACCCGTGCTAACATTAATTTTTAGCTTTTCTCCCTCTAAAACCTTTTTTCCAGGTTCAGGGTATTGAAAATAAACTGTTCCTTCAGGAACTTCATCATGAAATCCAGGTAAAATATTTTCAGAATTAAGTACAAGCTTGTCTTTTTTTACTCTTTTCTGTACTTCCCTTAAATCTAAATCTATATAATTTGGAACAGAAATAGTTGACTTGTCTTTAAAAACTGACAATTCAACTATTCTGTTTTTCTTAACTTTTGTAAATGGCTTAGGAAACATGTCAAAAACTGTATACGGTGTAAATTTTTCCTGATAATCGAGATAGGAAACCTCTACATTAAAGCCTTTAGTTTTTAGAGTGTCAATGGCATCAGATTCATACATTCCAATAACATCCTCCATATATGCTTCATCAGTGTTTATTAAATAGTGCATTATAGGATTAAATAAAAACAACCAAATAATTGAAATTAGAAAAAAACTTATTAACGAAATTAGGAAAAATCTAACTGAAGGGATATACTTATACTTTTTAAACAATTTCATGATTTAATCAATCTAGCAGCAAACATGCCTTCAAGATCATGCTTAGGCGGGAAAATTGAAAGGCACTTATTTTTTACATATTTTTTATCAATGAATTTTGAAGCATCATCTAATAAGAAATTTTTATTTTCTTTTAAAAACATATCAATTACTTTGAGATTCTCACTTTTATTAAGACTGCATGTTGAGTATACAATCGCACCATTAACCTTTAGAAATTTAGACATATTTTTTAATATTTTTAACTGCAATATATTTAATTTTTTCAAATCCTGATTCTTCCATTTTATATCTGGATTTTTCTGAATAGTTCCAGTTGCGCTACATGGAACATCTAGCAATATCTTATCTGCCATTGGAAATTTCTCAACTGATGCATCTTTACAGCTAATCGAGGATGCTATATCCATAAAATCTTTTTTTAATTGTAAATATTTTTTTGGATTAATATCATTTATATGAAAAACATTAGAATTATTAATATTTTCAAATATACAACGTGCTTTACCTCCTGGTGAGGCACACCCATCTATAACAGTGTCGTTTTCTTTAACATCTAAAATTTTACAAACGAGGCTTGAGCTTGGGGATTGAACTATTAATAGTTTTTTTTTAACATATTTTTCTATTGCTAATTTTGAATTATCAAATGTAATGTAATTTGTTATTTCAGAGTGGTGTTGAAATTTATTTTTATTGTCTAATTTTACAGTGTTTAAAAATTTATCATTAGATCTAAACCAGATTTTAGGAATCGAATTGTTCCAATTACATAAATCTTTAATTTGCTGATTACTATATTCTTTCTTCCATTCATTAATTATTTTTTCTGAATGATTATGTTTAGAAAAATCAAGTTTATCCGAATTTCTAATAAAGTTCATTAAAATCGCATTTACTACTTTTGAAAAAACAACACTTTCACATTTAGCTATTTCTACGGCTGTATTAACGCTCGCATAATTAGGTATTGAGTCCATTATATCAATTTGATATAACGCAATTCTCAATATATTTTTACTATTTTCATTTAATTTATCAAAAGATTTTTTATAGTATTCTTTTATTTTTTCATCTATACTTTCTTTAAATCTCAAAACGCCATAAACAAGGTTTTTCAAAAAATTGACATTTTTTTTATCTATCTGGTTAGAAAAATAATCAAATTCATCTTTCAACTTTTTTTCTTTTAAAAGAACATTAGTCAAGATCTTTAGCGATACTTCTCTGAGATTTTTATTTGAGGACATTAAATGGTTGATTTAATAATTTTGCAAAACCATTAATAAAATCAATAGATTTCATTTCTTTTTTTGAATCAGGTTGAAGCATACTAATTTCTATAAATCCTACTCCACACTTTACAATCAGCTTATTTTCAATAATAATTATTTCTCCAATTTTACTATAATCATCTACGTAATCACTAATTATGGTTTTTAAAATTTTAATTCGCTTGTTTCCTAAAAGTGTATACATTGATGGAAATGGGTAAAACGCCCTAACCTTATTATGTATAATACAATTTGGTTCACTCCAATTAATCTTAAGCTCTTTTTTAAGAATTTTTGGAGCAAAAGATTCCTTAATAGTTAAATCATCTATAATATTTGTCTTCTTTTCAAGAATTAATTCTAGTGTATTTATAACAAATTCAGGACTTATTTTATTCAAACTATTCCATACATTCTCAAAAGTATCTTCATTATTAATGCTAATTTTAATCTGATTAATCAATTTCCCACCATCAATAGCATCATTTAGAAAAAAAGTAGATAGGCCCGTATATTGTTCGCCATTAATTATAGCTCGCTGTATTGGCGCGGCTCCTTTATAAGCAGGAAGTAAAGATGCGTGAAGATTAATAGAGCCAAATTTGGGAATAGAGTATATTTCTTTTGGCATTATTTTATAGGCGATAACAATAAAAATATCTGGTTTTAGAGAATGTAATAAATTAACCAAATTAGAATCTTTAAGATTATCGTTTTCAATAATATTTAGATTTAATTTTTTTGAAAGACTTTTTATCGGCGTTGGAAGGAGTTTTAAATTTCTTCCACGCTTTTTATCGCTATTTGTAACAACTCCAACAACCTGATGATTATTAATTGAGCACAAAGCTTCTAATGTTTTGCAGCCGAAGTCAGCATTCCCAAAAAAAACAATTTTCATATTTCTACTTATTTTTTTTTATTAATGCTGAAACGTAATTCTTTGAAATCTGAATTTTAACATTACTTCCTAAATCTACTAATATCTTTTCTTTATCTTCTCCTAAAAAATCTAAAACAACACAGTATATACCGCCTCTAGTGAGTATTCTATCGCCTTTTTTTAAATTTTCAATCATCAGATCAAAATCTTTTTGCTGTTTTCTTTGAGGTCTTATAATTAAGAAATACATTATAAGAAACATTAAAATAAATGGGATTATAGAGCCTAAAAAACCTAAATTTGATGCATCCATGGATAATTTCCTTATAATTAAATTGAATTGTTATATAATATACAGACGATGAAAATCTACGAATTATTTTTAACTTGTCCTAAAGGCTTAGAAAAAGTTTCTAAATCAGAATTGGAGCTAATTGGTATACAAAATATATCAATAAAATCTGGTGGGAATTATTTTGAAGGGTCTTTAGATGATATATATAGAGTAAATCTTTGCTCCAGGACAGGAATGAATCTTTTAGTTAAATTGAGTTCATTTGAGTTCAAAAATATAACCGAATATTACCGTAACATATACTCATATAATTGGAATTACTTAATTGACCCTAATATGACAATCGCTATTGATTCAAAAATTGATAAAAAGACAGAGGTTTTTAATAACTCACAATTTGTTAATTTAAAGGCAAAGGATGCCATTGCTGATAAAATTAGGACTATAAGAAAAAAAAGGCCTAGCGTTTCTCGCGACAATCCTGATATAGAATTGAAAATATTTATAAATGGAAATTCTTGTGATATCTATTTGAATTCTTCAGGAGACTCATTATATATAAGAGGTACAGGCAAGGAAAGTCATGCAGCATCAATTAACGAATCTTTAGCCGCTGGTCTCGTATACTTATCAAATTGGAATAAAAGAGATCACCTCGTCGATCCAATGTGTGGCTCTGGTACAATTTGTTCTGAAGCAGCACTTATAAAAGCGAATATTTCACCAGGATTGATTGGAAGAAACTATTCTTTTCAAAAATGGATTAATTATGATTATGATTTATTTTTTAATATTAAAAATCATTTAAAATCAAAAGTCAGATTATCACAAAAATTTAATATTTATGGTAGTGATATAGATTATAAATATATTCATTTTTGTAAAAATCATATTCTGGATTATAAATTTAATATATCTATAAATTATTCAATTGCAAATATCAGTAATTTCAATAAGGATTTATTCGAAAAACATAAAACTACGGTTATTACTAATCCCCCATATGGTATCAGAATAGGCTCTAATGATATCTTTAAATCTATTCACTTGGGATTTAAACAAATATTAGATTCTGGTGCAAATCTATACACAATTTTTCCTTTAAATCATGAATTTATAGAAAATAACTTTGATTATGACCTTATATCTAAACTATTTAACGGTTCAATAGAGTGTGGAGTATACAATATTAAAAATGTTTAAACTTGGAAAATTTGAATTAAATGAACCTATTCTTCTTGCTCCAATGGCAGGAATTACAGATACAGTATATAGAGAAATATGCAAAGAAATGGGCGCGGACATTGTATACACTGAATTTGTAAGCGCAAATGGAATTATTCGTGAAAATCAAAAAACATTGGATATGATGAAGTTTTCTAATAAGGAAAGGCCTATAGGAATACAAATTTTTGGAGATTCCGTAGAAGTATTAGGAGATTCTGCAGCTTTAATATCTGAAAGATTTGCACCAGATATCATCGATATTAATTTTGGATGTCCCGTTCCAAAGGTTACAAGGCATGGAGCAGGGTCTGGTGCCATGAAAGATTTAGACCTTATGATTAAAATGACAGAAGCAGTTATTAAAAACTCAAATAATATACCTGTTACAATAAAAATGAGAGCTGGTTGGAACGCGGATATGCTAATATCTACCAAGGCAGGACAAGAATTAGAAAAAACTGGAGTCAAAATGATAACGCTTCATCCAAGAACTTCAAAACAAAGATTTACAGGTAAAGCTGACTGGTCTCTAATAAAAGAGCTTAAAGATATGGTTTCAATTCCAATTATTGGCAATGGTGATGTAGAAACGCCCGAAGACTATGTTAAAATTAAAAAAGAAACTGGGTGCGATGGTGTAATGTTAGGTCGTTCAACTTTAGGTAATCCTTGGATTTTTAGTCAAGTTAAAGATTTTGTTAAAAATGGAATTTATAAACAAGTTACAATATTAGATAAGGTTAATTTGTGCAATAAACATCATTCTATGCTAAGAAAAGAAAAAACTGAACATACATGCTTAAATCTAACTAAAAAGCACTATAGTTGGTATTTAAAAGGTTTTTCCAATGCAGCATATTGGAGGACTGAATTTATGAAATGTATAAACCTAAGCGATTTTGATAAGGTTTTAGAACAAATGAATAAGGAAATAAGCGGCTAGATTTTATATTTGATTATATTCAGAAGTTAGTACTCCTCCTGATATTATTGTTTTAATACCTTCATCAATAGATAGTTTTGTTTCTCTTACTTCTTCTTTGCTTATAAATAGAAGAAATGCTGATGTGGGATTTGGTGTTGTTGGGACTATTACGTGATAGTATTCTAAATTTTTGCTATCTTTTGACTCTCCTGTTACAAATCCCATTGTCCAAACACCCTTTCTAGGAAATTCCACCATTACTACTTTCTTGAAAGAATTTTTATTTGGACTGGATACTGACTCAATAATTTGCTTTATTGTTTTATAAATAGTGTTAAAGATAGGAATGTTATAAAAAATATTTCTTTCAACCCTATTAAAAAACTTTTTTCCAATTAACGATATTAAGATTCCAATTAGATAAAGACTTAATACAGTCATAAAAAATCCTAATCCAATACGAATGTATTGAACGCTAAAATCTTCTGGAATTAAAAAAATAGATAAAATAAAATCTAAAAACTTGTCTGGTATAATTGAAGACATAAATATAATAATCTTTGATATAATCCAGCATGTAAGAGACACAGGAAGAATGAATACTAGACCTTTTATGAAAAATCTATTTTTTTTATTATTTTCGTTCGAATCTTTCATCTAGCTCATCTTCTGTTAAGTTTATAATTATTGGTCGTCCATGTGGGCAATAAAATGGATTTTTGGTCAGAAATAACCTATTTATTAAATGCTTCATTTCTTGAGGCTCTAACTTTTCTCCAGCCTTTATTGCTGCCTTACATGAAAAAGTAGCGCACATATTATCAACAAATGAGCTACTTATTTCCTTATATTTTATATATAAATCTAGAATCTCTTTAATTATACCAACCTCTTCACCAAAAGGAGTTTCTAGTGGAGAAGATTCTATGATTATAGTATTATCTCCAAATTCTCTAATCCTGAATCCTAATTTATTCAAATAAGGAAACAGTTCTATAATATATGAGAATTCATCTTTTTGAAATTCAAGATATTGAGGAAAAAGTAATGTCTGAGAATCTAATCCTTCCTGATTAATTTTATCTTTTGCTGATTCATAAAGAACACGCTCATGAGCAACATGCTGATCAATTATAAGAAGGCCTCCATTGATTTCAGTTAGAAGGTATTTATTATGTATTTGCCAAACATCAAAAATTTCATAATCATAGTCTAAGGGGCGATCATTTCCAGTATCTATATTATCGCTTGAAGATTCAGATGATTTGGCTTCAATTTTATCATAATTTGCAAAATGATCCTGAATATTATCCGGTACTTCATTTATAAGATCATTCCTGAAATTTAAGTTAATATTATCCATTTGAGAAAAATCTGACTGCTTATAAAATGATGGCATCACAGAATATATGTCTTGAATAGATTCAGATATGCCTCTCTTTATGATATGATAGATATGGTCTTTGTTTTTAAAGCGGACCTCATTCTTATTTGGATGAACATTAACATCTACATAATCATAGGGAACAGAAATATTTAACACATAAAAAGGATATTCGTTTCGTTGTATACTTGATAAAAAAGGAGAAATAATAGCCTTTTCAATATTTTTATCTTTAATTAATCTATTATTTAAAAAAATAAACTGATTAGCTTTTCGTTTTCTAATCAAATCGATACTTCCAGTAAAACCACATATCTTACAATTATCTTTTTCATAGTCAACATTTATTAGGGAGCTTTTAATTTTCTTTCCAAAAATATCACATAATCTTTGCTCAAGATTCGATGATATTAAATCATATACTTCTTTTCCATTATGAGTAAATTTAAAACTTATTTTTGGATATGATAATGCATACGACTTAACAATTTGAGTAATTTTATTTAATTCTTTAGTTTGAGTTTTAAGGAATTTTTTTCTCGCTGGTAAGTTAAAGAATAAATTTTCAACTTTAATCAATGTACCATTGTTAAGAGTACCTTTTTTTAAAAAATCTTTTTTTCCACCGATAATCTTAATTTGATTAATTTCAGAATTAAATTTTGATATAGCAGATAAAAAAGAAACGGATGCGATACTTGGCAACGCCTCGCCTCTAAATCCAAGGGTTTTAATATTAAACAAATCATCTTTAGAAGATATTTTACTTGTAGTGTGTCTATTAAATGCAATATTTAAATCGCTTTTAGACATACCAAAGCCATCGTCTTTAATAAGAATAATTTTTGAGCCAGAATCTTCAATATGGATTTCAATTTTTGAGCTGTTAGCATCAATGGAGTTTTCGATTAATTCTTTAACAACTGATGATGGTCCTTCAATTATCTCTCCAGCAGCTATATTGTTTACTATATTTGATTTTAACTTTTTTATTTTAGACATTTTAGATAATTATATTTTTATTTAATTCAGATAATATAGGCTCAATTTTTGATAAGATTTTATCAATTTTTCCAGTTATTTCTTTTACATAGTTTTTATCCCGAATTTCAGATAAATTTATTTTCATATTCATAACTGCACCATTAATTGAAGCGGAAGATAGCTCTACAGAAACTCCTAGATCGCTTAAACAATTTTGATTTACATTTTTATATATTTTCTTAATCAGAACTAAGATTTTGCTACTTTCTTCAAGAATCAGAAGCGGAGTAATGACTGCATTTTTATATGCATTTTCAATTTCCTCATTTCTTGCTTTTTTATCTATATCAGTTTTTTTGGGCATAGAAAATGCACTCATAACCTTATCAAAAGCCTGAGAATCCTCATCAACAAGAGATAGTAGACTGTATTTAATTTCACTTAATTTTATTCCGGCACCTTCAATTTTGCTACTATATGACAAATTAAGAACCATAAGAGCTAATGATGCAGACAAAGTTCCAGCCAAAGCACTAACACTACCACCTCCAGGAGTAGGCGTACTTCTTGATACTTCATCAATAAATTCACTCATACTAAAATCTTTAAATGATTTTTTTGTTAAGTTCAATGCTTCTTCTATAATTGTTTTGTCTCTGTCAAATACTGATAAGTCATTTAAACCTAAGGATTGTATGGCATTTGAGATAATGTCTTTTTCTGGTATCGCTATGCTAGCATTTTGTTTTTTTAAGAAATACTTACCTGAATCCAATATAGCATTTTTTGGCACAAGGCCAACAATTTCACTTCCTGTAACTCTAAGGCCACGCTTAGCAGCTTGGTTACATACCTCTTCAAATGCCTCGTGCATAGAGGTTTTTTTATAATTAATCAAATTCATAGAAACCTGGGCCTGCTTATATTCATCAATATACCAACCTACAGCTTTAACATTTTTCAATGTGCCAGGAACTTTTATAATGACACCTTTATCATCTCTTATAATCTTATTATTAGAATCTCTTTTAGCTCTACCTTGTTCACGGATATCTAAAGCTATATCAGAAGCAATTTTCTTATTACCAGTATTTAGATTAACATTAAAAGCTATTAAAAAATCTCTAACGCCAATCGCAGTTACTCCAGATCTAGAATTATATTTTTTTGGACCATAATCTGGATACCATTTCTTTTCTTTTATTTTATTTTTGAATCCTTCATATTCACCAGAACGTATATTTGCTAAATTTTTTCTATCTGCATGCTGAGCCGAATGTTCATAAAGGTAAATGGGAATACCCAATTGTTCACCTACTTTTTGAGCTAAATCTCTAGAAATCTTAATACATTCTTCTATGGAAATATTTGCAACAGGTACAATTGGACAAACATCAGTAGCTCCCATTCTAGGATGGGCACCACTATGATTAGCCATATTAATAAGTGAAGTTGCTTTTTTAATAGCTTTAAATGCAGCATGAGAAACAGCATCAGGCTCACCAGCAAAAGTCACAACGGTTCTGTTCGTATCATACCCCATATCTACGTCTAAAAGTTTTACATTTGAAACACTTTCTATTTCTGATGTTATCTGATTTATTATTTCAGAGGATCTTCCTTCACTAAAATTTGGTATGCATTCGATAATTTTACTCATAATTTCTACTCACTAAAAAGTTTAATAAATTTTGATATTTGTTCGTATAAAATATCGTCTAAGATAAGAATGATTACTAAAAACAGTAGCAATAAATTTATCATTAATTTAAGAAAAATTTTCCTTCTATCGTATCTGCTTCCACCCATTACATCAAATAAATTCATGATCTTGGATGAAACTTGTCATAAGTTTCTTTTAATTTGCTCTTGTTAAGATGAGTATATATTTGAGTAGTAGAAATATCTGAATGTCCTAGCATTTCTTGAACAACTCTTAAATCTGCACCTCCCTCTAATAAATGAGTGGCAAAACTATGTCTAAATGTATGAGGAGTAATTTTATTTGATAGATTTAGAACTTTTGAATAATTTGTAACAATCTTCCAGATTCCCATCCTAGACAACTTATCTCCTCTATAATTAAGGAATAAATATCCAAGACTTTCTTTTTTTCTTGATAATTCGGGTCTAATATTTTCAATATAGGATTTTATTGTATCTAATGCCACCAAACTAACAGGGACATATCTTTCTTTATTACCCTTGCCTATAACTCTAATAAAATGTTCATCCATCATTAAATTAGTTAATTTTAGATTTAATAATTCACTTACTCGCAAACCAGATGAATAGAGTAGATATAAAATTGATTTATCTCTCAATCCTAAATTAGAAACTATATTTACAGAATTGATTATCTTTAAAACTTCTGAATAATTCAATACATATGGAAGTTTTTTATTAGCCTTAGGTTTATCAAGATAAACAGATGGATCTTTAGATGTTATTTTTTCAGATAAAAGGTATTTATGAAAACCTCTAATTGATGAAAAATAGCGACTAACTGTGGTACCGCTATATACTTTCTCATTACAACCTTTTATTTTTTTGTCTTTTGGCTTATAGTATTTTAGATAATTTGATAAAAAAGACTTTATGTGTTTCATAAATATCTGATTAGGGCTAGATATATTATAACATTCGAAAAGGTATTGTGAATATTTTGATAAATCTGATGAGTAAGCTTTTATTGTTTCAGTGCTTAACCCACGCTCATATTGAAGAAATAATAAATATTTTTTGATAATTTGATCCATAATTGTGATTGAATCTATTAAAGATTAACATAACTCTCAATCATAGAGCTTACAACAATAAAATCTGCTCCACAATCGGATATTATTTCAATATCTTCTTGATTCTTAATACCGCCTCCTACAATTAATGGAACGTTAACATTTTTTTTAATTTTTTTAAGTAAATCAATATCTATAATTTTTTCAGAATCGCTTCCGCATTCTAAATAAATCATTTTGTGACCAAGATACTGAGAAGCAAGAACATGAGCTAAAACGACATCGTGATTACTCATAGGAAGTCCGTCAGTACCGCTAATAATTTCAACGCTTGTTTTCTTTCCATTGTTTAAAATAATGTACCCAATAGGTATTGTTTCTAAGGATAAATCATGTATTATAGGGGCTGATAAGACTTGTTCACCAATTAAATATTGAGGATTTCTACCACTAATAAGAGACATGTAAAGTAATGCATCGAAATTTTCATTAATTTGAGAAACAGAACCGGGAAACCCTATAAGAGGAAGGTCAATGTTTTTTCGAATATAGCTTATCCTTTTGTGATACATAGCGTCCATCATTATGCTACCACCGCAAAAAACAGCAATAAAATCATTTCTTTCAATATATTCAATCTGATCAGAAAGTGTCATATCGTTCTTCTTATCAGGGTCAATCAAAGCAATTTTTAAAGGCTTTTGGTTTACATTGCTTTGGATAGCATCTAGTAATTTTTTATAAATCAACAGATTGCCTTTTTAAAAAATCTACAAGCTTATCAATTTCTTCCTTTGTTCTTTTCTCTGTTACAGCTATAAGTAACTTATCGTCATTATTTCCAGCCGAAGACAAGCCAATACCTTCTTTTTGTGCTTCAGAAATTATTTTTTTTGTTGAGAATTTTGTTAGCACAATAAACTCTTTAATAAAATTATAATCATTGTATAAAATAGAAAATCCATCTATTTCTGATATTTTATTTGCAGCATATTGAGCTTTAGAAAAACATAGTTCTGCAATTTTTCTTAGGCCGGAATCACCAAGTAGTGACATATAAATAGTAGATCTTAGGGCGAGGAGGCTTTGATTAGTGCAAATGTTCGAATTGGCTTTATCTCTTCTAATATGCTGCTCTCTTGCCTGAAGAGTTAATACGTAACCTTCTTTTGAATCTAAATCTTCAGTCTTTCCAATAATCCTTCCAGGCATTTTCCTAACATACTTCCTGTTCGTTGAGATTAAACCCAAAACAGGGCCACCTAAATTCATATAGTTACCCAATGACTGACCTTCTCCACAATAAATATCAACACCGCAATCTCCAGGTGATTTTATGATTGGTAGAGCCATAGGGTCTGATACTCCAATTAAAAGTGTTTCAGATTCTATTCTATCGCTCCATTTTGACCAATTCTCTATTAAGCCATAATTGTTTGGAGACTGTATAGCAATACATGCTATATCAGATAAATTATATTTTTCAATGGCATTCATTGATGTATATGCGCTTTCTGCAGGAAGTAAATGAATCTCAATACCCCTATTAGATAAGTAGGTTTTTACAACATCTATATACTTTGAATTTATTGTTGAGCTGAGTAAAATAGTTTTTTTCTTTGAAATATTAATAGCCATAGAGCATGCTTCAGCTAGAGCAGAAGCCCCATCATAAAGTGATGCATTAGAGACTTCCATACCTGATAAGCTTGCAATCATAGACTGAAATTCATAAAGATACTGAAGAGTTCCTTGACTGACCTCAGCTTGGTAAGGAGTGTATGATGTGTAGAACTCAGATCTACTCGATATAAAGTCAACTACACTTGGAACATAATGATCATAAATACCATTACCCATAAAACATATCAAGTTGTTATTTTTTAACTTAGAAGTTTCTAGTATAAGTTCATACTCTGATAAAGCATCGCCTATATTAAAGGAGTCTTTAAACCTAATTTCACTAGGTATGCTTTCTATTAAGCTATCAAAAGATTTAACTCCAATTTCCTTAAGCATCTTTTGAATATCTTTATTTGTATTTTGTATATATTTCATTTATAATATTATCTCTTGATATTGTTTATGTGTTAGCAAGTGGTCTTTTTTTGAGCCAGAACTGACTTTTAATTTAATAAGCCATCCATCATTGTAGGGTGAGGAGTTAATTAATTCTGGCGAATTTTCAATTTCAGTGTTTAATTCAACAACTTCCCCATCTACTGGACAATATATATCTGCAACAGTTTTCACAGCTTCAATTGTGCCAATAGTGTCATTTTCTGAAAAATTCTCACCTACAGATGGCAATTCAACAAAAACTATATCACCTAACTCTCCTTGAGCATAGTCAGTAATCCCAATAAGAATAAAATCTCCTTCAAATTTTATCCACTCGTGTTCTTTTGTATATTTCAAATCTTCAGGCAACATTTACTTCATCCTCCTTTTCTTTTATATATTTAAAATTATTTAAAAAACTTGTATTATAGTCACCGCTTATAAAGCATGAGTCTTCTAAAATTTTTATATGAAATGGCACAATAGTATTAACTCCCTCAATCACAAATTCGTTTAATGCAACTTTCATTTTTTTTATGCAACTGTCTCTATCATTTGAAAAAGTAATAATTTTAGCTACCATAGAATCATAATTCGGTGGGATTTTATATCCAGTATATATATGTGAATCTATTCTAACTCCTAATCCACCTGGGAAATGTAAGCTCTCAACTTTACCAGGAGAAGGCATAAAGTTTTTATCAGGGTTTTCTGCAGTTACTCTGCATTCAATTGAATGGCCTTTTGGCACAAGACTATCAGAACTAATCTCAATTTTTTCACCTGAATGAGCTAAAATTTGGTTTTTAACTAGATCTACGTTAAAAACCATTTCAGTAATTGGATGTTCTACTTGAATTCTTGTATTCATTTCAATAAAATAATAGCTGCCATCAGAAACTAAAAATTCAACAGTTCCTGCACCAACATAGTCAACTTCTCTAGCAATTTTGATAGCATCTCTATATAAGTTTTTTTTAATATCTTTTGAGATACTTATCGACGGAGTCTCTTCTATGATTTTTTGATGATTTCGCTGGATACTACAATCCCTATCACCAAAAGAGTATACATTGTCATGAGCGTCGGATAAAATTTGCACCTCTATATGTTTTGGGTTAACTAGAAATTTTTCCATGTATATTTGATCATCATTAAACGAATTCAATGCCTCAGATCTAGCAATTTCAAAGCTATCTCCAATCTTATCATCACTTTCTACAACTCTCATACCTTTACCGCCACCACCAGAAACAGCCTTAAGGATAACTGGATAGCCTATTTCATTGGCAATATCTTTAGCATGACTTGAATCTCGGATAGGATTTTTAGTACCAGGTATAATTGGAATATTTAGAGAATGAGCAACTTTTCTAGCTTTTGATTTATTGCCCATTAAATCAATAACATTAGGTTCAGGACCTATGAAACATATATTATGCTCCTTACATATTTTAGAAAATTCGGAGTTTTCAGATAAAAACCCATAGCCTGGATGTATAGCATCGCAATTTGTGAGCTCGGCTGCAGAAATAATAGCGCCTATGTTTAAATAACTTTTTTTAGGGATTGAAGGGCCAATACAAATGGCTTCATCAGCAAACTTTGTATGTAATGAAAGTTCATCTATATCTGAATATACAGCAACAGTTTTAATGCCAATTTCTTTACATGCCCTGATTACTCTTAAAGCAATTTCTCCGCGGTTTGCTATTAGAATTTTTTCAAACATAATTAGTCAGGAATAATTTCAACTATGGGTTGACCGAATTCAACTGGAGACTCATTTTCAACATAGATAAGCTTAACAGTGCCAGTTTTTTCAGACTCTATCTCATTAAAGATCTTCATAGCCTCAATAATGCATATAGTATCGCCTTTTGTAACTTTCTGACCTTCACATATAAAATTATCCTCACCAGGCTTTGGAGACAAATACACTGTTCCAACTAAGGGTGCTTTTTGTATGTGACCTGAAACATCAGCGGATGCAGATTCTTCAGAAGTACTTGATTCTATATTAGCAGAAGTTAATGAATCAGCAATATTTTGGGGCGCAGGACTTGTATTTGCACCTCTATCAATAGAAAAATCTGGTTTGTAAGTATTATTTGAATTAGAAGAACTTTTTGAAAGCTTAATTTTCAGAAAACCCCAAAAAGATGAAACTTCCATAGAATTTATATTTGAATCTTCTAGAATTGTAATAAGTTTTTTAATTCTATCTTTAGACTTTATCATTTAATCCTTTCTATGTATTTTTTTTCTCTAGTATCTACTCTTAAAATATCTCCGATTTGTACAAACAATGGGACTTGAAGTGTAATTCCAGTTTCAAGAGTTGCAGGCTTAGTCCCTCCTTGAGCAGTGTTACCCTTTTCACCAGGGTCTGTATCAGAAACTTTTAAATTTATATGAGCAGGTATTCTAACCTCAATTGGAGTATCTTTATGAAACACAATTGTTGTTTCTGTGTTGTCAATCAAAAAGTCTGCACTATCACCTATTGCACTCTTATCAAGTGAGATTTGATCAAAAGTATCATTATTCATGAAAAAAAAGTTTTCAGAATCTTTATATAAAAAATTGAAATTTTGAGCGTCTAATCTTATCTCTTCAATTTTTTCTCCTGAGCGAAAAGTTTCATCTACCACTTGACCAGTTTTTACATTTTTGAGCTTAGTTCTAACGAAAGCACCTCCTTTTCCTGGCTTAACATGTTGAAATTCAATAATTTTAAATAAATTATTTTTGTGATTGATAACTAGACCGTTTCTAATAATTGATGTATCTGCCATAAATACTTCCTTATTTTAAATTGTTTTTCAGTAATTCTATTTGATTTTTTTCGCTATTCAAAGCATTCAATTCATGAATCGCATCATCAGCTAATTCATCATTAGGGAATTTTTTGACAAAAATCTTATATCTATTAATTCCGTTTGTATATAACTCTAAATCATTAATATAAATATATGCTGAAAAAAATAGTGAATTTTTATAAATATCCTCATTTGATTGTAAAAAAGCTTCACTATTATTTGATTCATATGTTTTTATAATTTTATCAAAAAAGTGAAGTGCTAAGTCATAATTTTTATAATCCTGATAAAATATTGATGCAATATCAAAATTAGCACGAAAATAATCATCACTAATTTCAAATAAAATACTTAAACACTTATCAAATTGTTTATCTACTCTATGAGAATTAGCTAAATTATATTTTTCAATAATAGCTTGCTCAAATTGACTTGAAAAATCACTGAAATCAGAAAATTTATTATCGGAGGCAAAGCTAATTACTGCCAAAGTCAGAAATAAATATAATATGAAAAATTGTCTATTCATTTATGTGATAAAAAAAAACCACTTTAATTTATGAATTATTTTATTTAAAAATTATTTAATTTTGATTTTTAAATTATCAATAATCTTGTCATAAAAATTATCTAATGATGAAAATGAGCCTGAAACGTTAAGAGGTCCAATTTTTTTTTCCATATCAATATTTGTTATTTCAAGTTCATTGTTAACAATAGAACCTTCTATTCCAACCTTATCTACTGTTAGAGAGTTGTTTGAAAGATTTTTAACTTTTGCGTTTGAAAAGGAAGCGTAGAAGGGAGCATTGTCATATTCATCATCCTTTACAATAAGATTTCCGCTCAAAGTACCTCCAACATTTAAACCTCTAAATAAATCTAAATCAAAATCTTTAAAAAGTAATGAAAAATCATACTGCTCAGAATTTTTAAAAGTAAAACTATTAATTAATAGCTCTCCATTTTTATATCCTACAAATAGACTATCGCCAGTAAGAGATTCGTCAACTATTGAGCATATTGCTGTATTTTTTAGCTCTAATGGCTTAAAATTTCTAATCTTTATTATTAAGGAATTAATATCTAGAATATTTTCATAGAATTTTAAATTAATACCTAACACTGATTTATTTAACTTATTTCTTAGTCGATTTTTTTCATTATAAGGAACTGATATATAAACAGAATCATCTAGGGCACTAATAGCTCCGTTAATATCGTAAAAATTTTCGTTGAACAGGCTGAAGTCTTCAATCTTGAAATTCCATTTTTTTTCACTCATTAAAAAATCAGAAGAAGAGATTTTATTAAACGAAAAGTATTCATCCTTATAATTTCCTATGGAAATATCATATTTGTAATCAGCCTCATCCTTAGGTTTGAAAACTTTTAACGAATCTATAATAATGTTATATCCATAAAGATAAGTATTTCCCGATCCGTTAATATTAAGAGAGGGATTAGAGTTACTTAAATTAAATTTGATATCAAAATTTTTAAAAAAGAGATGATTGTCATGATTCTTTAATTTAAAATCATTTAACTGAATGTTATTATTAATTGATGATAATTCGCTATTTATTAACTTAATGGAAAATGGATAATCAAAAATATTTCCATTAATCTTAGAAGCTTCTACATAACACGAAGAATAGTCTAAACTAGATTTCAATTCTAAATTTTTAAAATATATTTTGTGATTTGTATTTAAAATATTAAAATTATTTAGAGAAAATTCTCCAATTGGCAATCCATTTAAAAGCCCTACATCTATGTATGTTTTTTGGTCATTCTCGCCATAAACAGTGGTATCATATTGATCTTTTAAAAATAGTTCTGCATTATCTATTCTTATAAAGTCAATATTTTCAAAATTATTAATAATATCTATAATGCTAATTGAGGATTGAACTAAGTCTGCCCTAAAAGAATATTTCTCAGAATCGAGCAATACTTTGCTTACCGAAAAACCACTAATTAAATTTCCTTGAATATAATCATAATCTAGACTATCTACATCTAACTTAGACAAAAGATACTTAGTGGTTTCATCCTTAAATAGATTTAAGCAAAAACCAGTAAAAAAGATTGGAGCAACTATAGCAATAGTAATCAACAAAATAGTGACTCTAAATATAATTTTCTTAAACATGATTGCAAATAAACTAAAGTAAATTAGCCTACTGTTCAAGCAATATAACTGAAAATTTTATATTTATTTTACTTCTTCAAAATCAGCTTCTTCGACATTATCACTTTTATTTTCTGATGAAGTTTTTGAATCTTTATTATCATCAGACTCTGCATTAGTATCTTTAGTTTCTTGATAAAGTTTTTCTGATATTGATTGCCATGAAGTATTTAATCCAGTAATAGCATCATTAATAATTTTTGAATCATCACCTTTGTTAGCCTCTTTTAATTTATCAATTGATTCTGAAAGAATTTTTTTGTCTTCATCAGATATCTTATCACCAAGTTCTTCAATTTGCTTTTCAGTTTGATAAATATTTTGCTCTGCATTATTATGAAGATCTATAATTTCTCTCTTTTCTTTGTCTTCTTGGGCATATTTTTTAGCATCTTGCTTCATTTTCTCAATATCTGAATCTGAAAGTCCGCTAGAGGCCTCTATTCTTATAGACTGCTCTTTGTTTGTAGCTTTATCAAGCGCTGAAACATTTAAAATCCCATTAGCGTCTAAATCAAATGATACTTCGATTTGAGGAACACCTCTTGGAGCTGAAGGTATTCCATCTAAATGAAATCTACCTAAAGATTTATTATCAGTAGCCATTTCTCTTTCTCCTTGAACAACATGAACCTCAACAGATGGCTGATTATCTTGTGCAGTGGAAAAAACTTGAGACTTTTTTGTTGGGATGGTTGTATTTGATTCTATTAGTTTAGTCATAACACCTCCTAAAGTCTCTATTCCAAGTGATAAAGGAGTAACATCTAGCAAGACAACATCTTTAACATCGCCACCTAAAACGCCTCCTTGAATAGCTGCTCCTAAAGCAACAACTTCATCAGGATTAACACCCTTATTTGGTTCTTTATTAAATATTTCTTTTACAAGGCTTTGAACCTTAGGTATTCTAGTTGATCCACCAACAAGAAGAACTTCATCTATTTCTGAAGGATTAAGACCAGCATCCTGTAAAGCTTTTAAGCAAGGGGCTTTTGTTCTTTCAACAAGTTTATCAATTAATTTTTCAAAATCAGTCCTAGAAATGTTCATATTTAAATGTTTAGGGCCTGATTTATCTGCAGTGATAAATGGTAAATTTACCGCAGCTTGTTTTGCAGAAGAGAGTTCTTTTTTAACTTGCTCTGCAGCTTCTTTTATTCTACCTAAAGCCTGGGGATCTTTCATTAAATCTATTCCATCGGTCTTTTTAAACTCCTTAGCAATATATTCGACTAAGGCTGTATCAAAATCATCACCACCCAAAGAACCATCTCCATTAGTTGAATTTACCTCAATTGATTTTTCTCCATCAACATCCATGATATCCAAAATAGATATATCAAAAGTTCCACCACCTAAATCATAAACTGCTACTTTTTGATCTTTTTGTTTATCAATACCATAAGCTAATGCTGCAGCAGTTGGCTCATTTATAATTCTCTTAACGTCTAGACCTGCAATTTTACCGGCATCTTTTGTTGCTTTTCTTTGGCTATCATTAAAGTACGCAGGTACTGTTATAACTGCCTCAGTTACCTTAGTGCCAAGATAAGATTCTGCAGCTTGTTTTATAGACTGAAGTATCATAGCACTAATTTCAGGAGCCGAATATTTTTTACCATTACAGTCAAAATTAACCTCTCCTTTTGAACCTTTTATTATCTTATAAGGTAATTTATCTTTTTCATTAGAAACTTCATCAAAAGTTCTACCTATAAATCTTTTTGCTGAAAATATAGTATTTTCTGGATTTGTTGCAGCCTGCCTCTTTGCAACACTACCTATTAGCCTCTCATTATCTGAAAATGCTACAACTGATGGCATCGTTCTATTACCATCATCAGTATTTATAATTTCTGGAGAGGATCCCTCCATAACTGAAACGCACGAATTTGTTGTTCCTAAATCAATCCCTATAATTTTTGACATCTTTAAAATCTCCTAGTTAAATTTAAAGAATATGAAGCAATAAGCATGCCCCACAATCAATACTGACATAATGTCACAAATTTAAGATTTAGATTTATTTTTTAAGAATTGTGTAAATAATAACTTGTTTTTTTCGGATTTAACGGTAATTAGGGCATTTTCTTTAAATTTTCCCTTAATGAATAGATTTGAAATCTTATTTTCAATCTCATTTTGAATAGCGCGCCTAAGGGGTCTGGCGCCCCACTCTCTATGAGAACCATCTTTAAGAAGATATTCTTTTGCAGTTTTCGATAGTCTAAGCGAATTTCCTTTATCTTTTAAATTATCTTTCAAGTCCTGCATTTGTATATCGATTATACTAAATAAATCTTTTTTAGATAAAGAATTAAATGGAATGATTTCATCAATTCTATTTAAAAATTCAGGTAAAAAATATTTTTTAATATCATCAAACATATCGCTTATTTTATCTTTCCTCTTTTCTGCAGGACTATCAAAACCGATGGAGGTTGGCGATATTTTCTTTGTACCTATGTTGGAGGTCATTATAATTATTGTATTAGTAAAGTCAATTTTTCGACCATAGCTATCTGTAAGAGTCCCCTCATCAAGTACCTGAAGCAAAAGATTAAAAACATCTTTATGAGCTTTTTCTATCTCATCAAACAGAACAACAGAATAAGGGTTCCTACGAACCTTCTCTGTCAGCTGACCACCTTCTTCATAGCCAATATACCCTGGGGGAGCCCCAATTAATCTAGAAACATTATATCTTTCCATGTATTCTGACATATCTATTTTTATAAAGCAATTTTCATTCGTAAATAAATATTTTGACAAAACTTTTGCTAGCTCAGTCTTGCCAACACCAGTAGGCCCTAAAAACATAAAACTCCCAATAGGATGACTTGGATTTTTCAATCCTGCTCTAGCTCTAACAATTGACTGAGAAACTTTATCAATAGCATGGTCTTGACCAATAATTTGATTTTTCAATTCATTAGACATATTCAATAAACGTGTCGTTTCAGATTCTGCTACCTTTGATAATGGGATACCTGTCATTGTGGCTACAACATCTGCAACATCATCTGATGTTATGATAGGTTTTGTATAATTTTGATCATTAAATATTGTCTTCTTCTCTTCTTCTAATTTTATTTTAACTTTTCGCTCTTTATCTCTAATTAGTGCAGCAGCTTCAAACTTTTGGGAGCTAATTGCCTTACCCTTATCTTTTGCAAGTTTCATTATTTTTTTTTCAAGCTTTATTATACTATCCGGTATATTAAGATTACTCATATGCACTCTGGATCCTGACTCGTCTAAAATATCAATTGCCTTATCAGGTAAAAACTTATCTGTTATATAGCGCTCGCTTAATGAAACGCAAGCGTTAATTGCATCATCTTCGTATTTTACTTTGTGATGCTGCTCATATTTTGACGCAATACCTTTTAAAATATCAATAGTGTCTTTGGTTGAAGGTGGATTTACTAGAATTTTTTGAAATCTTCTCTCAAGTGCTCCGTCTTTTTCGATATATTTTCTATATTCAGATAAAGTTGTTGCGCCCACTATTTGAATATCCCCTCTTGCTAAAGCTGGTTTAAACAAATTAGCCGCATCCATAGAGCCTGTAGCGCCACCGGCACCAACTATTGTATGCAATTCATCAATAAAAACAATTATATCGCTACTATTTTCAAGCTCTTGTATCATTCCTTTTATTCTTTCTTCAAATTGCCCTCTATACTTTGTTCCAGCAATTAGACCAGCCATATCGAGAGCTACTACTCGTTGTTCCCATAATAATCTAGGAACAGTCTTTTTAATAATTCTTAATGCCAAACCTTCAATAATTGCCGTCTTACCTACACCAGGCTCTCCAATAAGAACAGGATTATTTTTTTTTCTTCTTGTTAAAATCTGAGAAACTCTTTCAATTTCTTTATCTCTTCCTATTATAGGATCTAATTTATTCTCTAAAGCTATTTTGGTTATATCCCTACTAAAGGAATCCAACATTGGAGTTTTTGATTTAATGTTCTTATTCATTTCCATTTGATTTTGCATATAAGCTTAATTTAAAATAATTATTATTCATTTATATCAAATATATTGAATTTTTTTATACAACATATTCTATCTGAAATATTTTTAAAAATTGTATCATGACTAGCTATAATAAATTTAATGCTAGACTCATTAGTTATTTTTTCAATTTCTGAAGCAATCATCAAGCTGTTTTCATTATCTAAATTACCAGTAGGTTCATCAGCCAGCACTATTGAAGGGCTGCTTATAATTGACCGTGCAAGAGACACTCTTTGCTTCTCACCGCCAGATAAATGATGTGGATAATTTTTAGCTTTATCAGCAATTCCAAATCTATCTAAAGTTTCAATAATGATTGAAGATGACTTGTGGCATATTTGCTTAATATCTAATACTAGCTTTAGATTATCGTATATAGTAAACTCCGGTAGCAAATAATGAAATTGAAACATATAGCTGACATACTGCTTTCTCAATTTATAGTAGTTTTTTGCATTATATACTATGTTGCCTAGCTTAATTGTGCCTGAGTCAGGAGTATCTACGGTGCCTAAAATATTTAAAAGAGTTGACTTACCAATCCCTGATGGTCCATAAATTGTCGTAATTTTCTCATCCTTCACTTCAAAATTCAAGTTTTTAAAAATTGCTACGTCTTCGATTTTTTTATTTTTGTAGGCCTTGTTTATATTTTTAAGCTTCAATAGCATTCGATTTTAACACTCCAATATTTTTAATATTATTTTTAACCGAAATTTTGGTAGATAAAAACAATATAAATATATTAAATATTACTGACATAATAATGATAGGGAAATATACATCAATTTTTTTAATCATAGAAGGTATCAAAGAGTAGTGTATTAATATATTTGACTTTAATATTATTATAGATATAATCCCCCCAATTATTGAACCAATAAAGCCAAGTAATAGTATATTAACAATGAAAATGCTTTCTAATTGTTTTTTAGATGCGCCAAAGTATAGCAATGAAGAGAGCTGATTTTTTTTTCTTAGAATGATTAAGTTAACTAATCCAAATATATTAAATGAAACAATTAGCAATATCATAAAACCAAAAGTAGTATATAAAAATTTTTCAAGCTTAATTGCAGAAAAAAACAAAGGATTTTCTTTTTCCCATGATTTAACATTA
>CETU01033341.1_pt1 | contig 28894 bp, 34 predicted proteins | sample 356531 | NCBI WGS metagenome assembly CETU01 (sample SAMEA2623488, study PRJEB7988) | marine metagenome | isolation source: saline water (ENVO:00002010), including
CATAGAGTAAATGTATCGATGAAATATGATTTTACAAGCTCAAAGATAGGTTATTTACCAATACAAAAGTCCTGAAATATAGATCCTAGTATTTCCTCTACATCAACTTTGCCCACTATGCTTCCAAGATGCCTTGTAGCTAGTCTAAGATCTTCCGCAGCTGTTTCGATCTCTTTTTTTTGATCTTTCTCTAAAAATTTTTCTATTTCTTTTAATGCCGCATTAAGCTTAACTCGATGTCTTTCTCTGGTAACCAAAATATTGTTTACTTTCATAAATTTTTTACTCAACTTCTCTTTTATTGTCTTAATAAGGCTATCAATATTTTTGTTGTTTTTTACTGATATCAAAATTTGATCATTTTCCTGAAACTCATTTTTAAGAGGTTTTTTACTTAAATCTGACTTATTAAAAACTAGTATACAATCTTTATTAATTAATTTTTTTATATCTTTGTTAATTGTTTTTTTTGATGCGTCTATCATAATCAAGGTTAGATCAGCGTCTTTGGCTTTCTTAATAGCTCTTTTTATTCCCTCTTTTTCAACCTTATTTTTAACCTTTCTGATACCAGCAGTGTCTGCCAAAATGACAGGGTAACCATCGATGTTAAGATAGGTTTCTATTACGTCTCGAGTGGTGCCTTCTTGTTCGGATACAATGGCAGCTTCTCTTTTTGAAATGAGATTTAATAAAGAAGATTTTCCTGCATTTACATCTCCGATAATAGAGATTCTAAATCCATCTCTAATTTTCTCTCCTATTTTTTGGTCCTCTAATATTTTTTTGATATCTTTATGAACCTGCTTTATAGAGACCTGCACTTCTTTTAAAACATTCTCTGGAAGATCATCTTCAGCAAAGTCTATTTTTGCCTCAATGTAAGACAAGGATTTAACTAGTTTTTCCCTCAAAGAATTATAATGATTTGATGCATTGCCCTGGATCAATTTTATGGCCTGTTGTCTTTGAAGCTCCGTTTCAGCATGTATAAGATCTCCTATGCTTTCAGCCTCTAGCAGATCCATCTTGTTATTTTGAAATGCGAGTTTTGTAAACTCTCCTGGTTCTGCTAGTCTGCAATTTGCTTGATTTCCAAGTACCCTCAAAAAACAACTAACTACAGCATTGCTGCCGTGAGTGTGAAATTCTGCTAAATCCTCTCCTGTATAACTATTTGGACCAGGTGACCACAAAAGTAATCCCTCATCAATCATTTTACCATTTGAAGGATCATAAAATTTACAAAGATTAACCTCTTTGGATTTGATGTCATTTTTCTTTGTTATCAGTTTTAAAATTTGAAGACTATCTTTTCCAGATAATCTCAAAATTGCAATCCCTGAAGGACCTTTTCCTGTTGATAGCGCAAATATATTCATTTGTTTTTTTTCTAGTTTTTCATAGCATAGAATATATGGAAAATACTATTTCTTTTAATAGTAAGTTTGGCCTGATTTCTGCTACCGAAATTGACAATAAAATAACAAAAATCAAATTTTCCAAAAAAAAAACAAGAGGTAGAATGACTAAAGTTCTCAAAAATCTCAAAAAAAAAATTAACTTATATTTTCAAAATAAGACAGACAAAATAGAAGTTAAAATTAGGATTCAAGGAAACTTAGTTCAAAAAAAAGTATGGAAACAATTAAGAAAAATCAAAAAGGGACAAACAAAAAGTTACGGGGAAATTGCAAAAAAGCTGAGAATTTCTCCAAGATACGTTGGAAGAATTTGTGGTGAAAACCGCCATATATTAGTTATTCCATGTCACAGAATTTTAAGATCAAATGGCGCCTTAGGAGGTTTTTCAGCCCCAGGGGGAATAAGTTTAAAAAAGAAATTGCTGAAATTTGAAGGATTAAAATTTAAATGATTCATCTAAAAAACAACAAGTTATTAATTTTTTTTTTTATAATAGGAATTATTCAGATCTTTTACTATTGGAATAAAAGGAGTAATTTTGAATTTGAAGTTTTAAAAAATCCATTTGAAAAAAATTCTCACATAAATTATGTTTTGCCTGAAGTAATAATTGAAACCAATAAAATATTAATTTCCAATAATATTCAAAAATTTAATTTAAGCAAAAATTTAAAAAATGATATGTACAATTATCAAAGAATAATTGAATTTAATTATCCAATAAAATTTGACGAAAAATCAAAATATACACTCTTACTAATAGAAGAGAATTACAACTGTGAGAGCATATTTGAAGGAAAACTTATAAAATTACAAAAATGCCAGTAGATCTTAAAAAATTTAATTATAAAATCTCAATTGCACTTTTGCTATTAATCCTTAATAATTATCTCCTCATAAGTATAGGTTTTTTTAATATTGTTTTAAAAATAAATATAATTTTATTTTTTCTTACAGTTGCATTTTTTTATTTTAAAAATTTTAAAAATAATTTAACGCTTAAGATATATTTCTTACTTATATTGTTAATTTGCCTAGGTACGGCTGCAAAAGGTTGGGATTTAAGAAGTCTGTATCTATTTCATGCAAAAAGAATTTTTTTTGATCAATCAATTTATTCTGTCGCTGATAATTACGCAGCATTCAGTCATAATGATTATCCACAATTATTGAATGCTTTTTCTGCTTCATTTGCATTTTTGATTGGCTATTGGCACGAAGTTTTTCCTAAAAGTGCATATTCATTTATTTATTTGCCGCCTTTAATATTTTTATCTGTAAGTTTACCAAGAAAAAAATATATAATTTTTCTTTCATTAATAATTTTCTTTTTAGGATCCCACTTGTATGACGGTGGCATTGATGGGGCTGTAGCATTATATTTTGTAACTACAGCTTATTGTTTCTATAAAATTTTTTTTCAAAGGCACAGTGAGAATGTAAATTTTTTATATATTATAACATTTATGTTCGGGTTAACTTTATCACTGATAAAAAATGAAGGATTTGCTCTACTTTTATTAATATTTGGGAGTACTGCTTTAATTAAGCTTTTTGAAAGAGATTTTACGAATAATTTAAAAAATATTTTTAGTTTATTTCTTTGTGTCATTCCATTTATATTATGGAAAATTTTTTGTTTTAAGAACGGTATAGTAAATACAGATTTCACCTTAACATTATTAAAGGAGAATTTATTTGGCAGACTAGTACTGTTTGATAATTATAAATTATTTATTGAATACATTTTTATATCCAACGAAAAATCTATTATCGCTTTATTAATTTTTTCAATTTCATTTTATATTAACTTTGATAAAAGAATGTTCAATTTTGTCAGCCTGTTGTTTTTATCCTATTTGGCTATATTGTTGATAGTTTATTTTTCAACACCTTATGACTTCGATTACCATCTTAGAACTAGTGCTCATAGAGTGCTGGAATCTTTGACCTTGCTTTTGGGATTTTTCTGTTTGTATAACCTTAATTTAAAATCTTTAAAAGAAACGTCTTAAAATAATTTGATATAAAACAAAAATAAAGTCATACGGTCTTATTTTTTTTCCCTCATTGTAAGATCGGCCATTGTAATTTATGGGAACTTCGTAAAATTTTCTTCCCTTTTTTACTACTTTACAAATTATTTCTGCATGTTGTTCAAAACCAGATGTTTGAAGTTGATTTGCATCTAAAAGATCCTTTTTAAAGGCAAAATAGCAAGAATATATATCGGTAAATGTAGTGTTATATAACAAATTAAATAAGAATGTTAAAAAATTATTTGCAAATTTATTAAGTATATTATGAGATCTGGTGTAATTGGCATAATTAAACCTAGAACCAATAATTCCATCTGCATCAAAATCGGAAAATATTTTTTCGAATTTTAAAATATCCGATGGATTATATTCTAAATCCGCATCATGAAAGATAATATAAGTTCCGGTTGATTCAAGAATACCACGTTTGATAGAATGTCCTTTTCCTTTATTATTTTTATTTATTAAGAGTTTATCGTATAGATTTTTATTACTTTCTAGAATTTTTGGAGAATCATCAGTTGAGCCGTCGTCGATAACGATAATTTCATATTGAAATAAATTTGATTTTAAATTTCTTACTGCTTGTAGAGATTTAAGCAATGTTTTTTCTTCATTGTAAACTGGAATTAAAATGCTCAAAATCATAATTTTTGACCAATAGATCAGGGTAAAATTACCCTGGTTTATTCATCGAAACAAAAAAATCTGCATTATTTTTTGTATTTTTAAGCTTGGACATTAAAAATTCTATTCCATCCATAGTGCCCATTGGACTTATAATCCTTCTTAAAACATTTACTTTCGTTAAATCCTCTTTTTTAAACAATAGCTCCTCCCTTCTTGTACCAGATCGCGTTATGTCTATTGCAGGATAAATTCTTTTATCTGCAATTTTTCTATCAAGAATTAGTTCTGAATTTCCAGTCCCTTTAAATTCTTCAAAGATTACTTCATCCATTCTGCTACCAGTATCTATCAATGCAGTAGAAATAATTGTTAATGATCCACCTTGCTCCACATTTCTTGCTGCTCCAAAAAATCTTTTTGGACGCTGAAGTGCATTTGCATCGACCCCTCCTGTTAAAACCTTCCCAGAACTTGGAACTACAGCGTTATAGGCTCTACCTAATCTGGTAATTGAGTCTAACAAAATAACTACATCTTTTTTATGTTCAACTAATCTTTTTGCTTTTTCTATAACCATTTCTGCAACAGCAACGTGCCTTGAAGCTGGTTCATCAAATGTTGAACTTATTACCTCACCTTTTACGGTTCTTTGCATATCTGTTACTTCCTCTGGCCTTTCATCTATCAAAAGAACCATTAAAAAACACTCTGGATGATTTGTTGCTAAAGAATTAGCGATATTTTGGAGAATAATTGTTTTTCCTGCCTTCGGTGGAGATATTATAAGAGACCTTTGACCTTTTCCTATCGGACTTACTAAATCTATTAGTCGTGCTGTTTGGTCAGGTTTTTTTTCTGTAGTATTTTTCTCAACTTCCATTTTTAACTGGTTGTCTGGATAAAGTGGAGTCAAGTTATCAAATGCTATTTTGTTTCTTCCTTTTTCAGGATTTTCGAAGTTAATTTGGCTTACTTTTAGTAATGCAAAATACCTTTCGGCATCTTTTGGGGCTCTTATTTCACCCTCTACGGAATCTCCAGTTCTTAATCCAAATTTTCTGATTTGACTTGGACTTACATAAATATCATCGGGACCCGGAAGATAATTTGATTCAATCGCTCTCAAAAATCCAAATCCATCTTGCAAAACCTCTAAAACACCTCCACCGGTAATTTGCTCTTTTTTTTCTGCTAATTTTTTTAGTATTGCAAAAAGAATTTCTTGTTTTCGCAAGGTACTTGGGTTTTCAATACCAAGCTTTTCAGCCTGTGATATTAGTTCAGATGGCGATTTTTGCTTTAATTCTTGTAAGTTCATAAGGATTTATTTTAAGAGGTAAGTATACTAACAATATAGTCATTTAATATTTAAAATTCAAGTCTAAATAGGCTTAAAAATTACAATAAATACTATTCCTATTAATAAAATTGTTGGTACTTCATTGACAAATCTGAAGAATTTTGATGAATGCTCGTTATTATTTTCACTAAACTTTTTTAAACAACTAAATAAAAAAAAATGGTAAAAAGTTAATGAAATTACCAATATAAGTTTTGTAACTACCCAGAATTCTTTTAGAGATTCTAACCCTATTGAATGAAGTAACAACAATCCAAAAATCCAGGAAAGTATCATTGATGGATTCATAATATAAAGAAAAAGTCTTCTTTCCATTGTTTTAAAAATATTATTTATATCTTCGTTATTAGATTTATCAGAATGGTATACAAAAATTCTTGGTAAATATAACAAACCTGCCATCCAAGATATAACAGCTATTAGATGTAAGGATTTAAACAGCAAGTAAGTATTCATTTTATTTTATAAGATATTTTTTTATTAAATGTGAAAATAATTCAATATGATCCTTATTATCATTTAAACAAGGAACAATATCAAAATTTTTTCCTCCATTTTTTTCAAAACTTTCTTTACCTTGAATGGCAATTTCTTCCAAAGTTTCTACACAATCAGATGAAAATCCTGGACATAATACAATTATATTTTTTTTTCCATCTAAAGGCAATTTTTCTAAAGTCTTATCTGTATAGGGTTGCAGCCATTCTTGAGGACCAAATCTAGATTGAAAAGTTGTGATTATAGGAATTTTATTTTTAAAATTTTCACTTAAAAGCCGTGTAGTTTTTTGACAATAACAATGATAAGGGTCTCCTTTGTCAAAATATTTTTTTGGTATACCGTGGTAAGAAGCAACTATCAAATCTGGTTTCCAATTGATTTCTGAAAGTTTTTTTTCCAAACTATTTTTAAGAGCTTCTATGTATAAAGGCTCAGACTCGTAGTGTGGAATAATCTGCAAGCTTGGTTGCCATCTCATTTTCATTAATGATCTGTAAACTTCATCACACACTGTAGCTGTAGTTGCTGCAGCATATTGTGGGTACAATGGCAAAATAATAATATTCTCACATCCCTCATTCTTGAGATATATCATTTTTTTGTTTATACTTGGATTTCCATATCTCATAGCGTAATCAACTATTGTAGAGTCGTCGTTAATTTTTTTTTGTAAATTTTTTGATTGCATAATAGTATAATACCTAAGGGGAGACATATTTTCTTTCTTCATCCATATTTTTTTATATGCTTCTGCCGTTTTAGATGGTCTTAAGTTTAAAATAAAAATATTTAAAATTATTTGCCAGATAAATGGGTTTATCTCTATAACTCTTTTATCAGATAAAAATTCTCTCAAATATTTTCTTATATCCAACCACCCTGTCGAGTCAGGAGTGCCCAAATTAACTATTAAAATACCTGTCTTGCCATATTTTACTTTAGGGTGATTTTTATCCATTTTTTTATTTTTTTTTAAAACTTTATCAATTTTTTATAAATGATACAAAGTAAAGCAGGTGATTCGACAAATGAAATTAGATAAGAATATTTACAATAATACTATAAATTTTTTCAAAAAGAGATTTATTGAGCTCTTTGGGCTTATACTTATAAGTGTTTTTTTCTTATTTTCATACTCATTATTTAGTTACTCTCCAGAAAATTCTACACTAATCTACAAGATCGAATCTCCAGAAACTGGGATAATTTTAAAAAAGTATTTAAATAATATTGCAGATCTTTTTCTTCAATCTTTTGGTCTAGTTTCTTTTTTAATTTCTGTAAGTATATTGTCTTGGGGTATAAACCTTATAGTCAAAAAAAAAATTAATAATTTTTTGAGTAAAGCCTTTTATACAGTTTTATATATTAATATAGGCTGCTTATTTGTTTACCTAACAAATAATAATTCATTTTGGTTAATAGATAATGGAAACTCTGGTTTTATAGGTGAACAAAGTTTTATACTATTAAATAAGTTTACTCCACTAATCGAGAAGAATTTTGTAAAAGTCTTTCTCTTATTTCTTACTGTAGTATTTTTTATTTTAGCATCCGATATTAACGTCAAAAGTTTATTTCAGAAGTTTTTTTTAAAAAAAGAACAAGACAAAGTACAAATTGATGATAGTGAAACTGAAATGAATATTAATGAAAATGAAAAATTAGAAACAAAACAGCAGGTTTTTTCATTTAAAACATCTTCTGAAAAAAAAACAACTGAATATAATTTACCAAAAATTAGCTTACTAGAAAAAAAACAAAGCAACAAAAGTTCTATTGCAAAAAATCCTAGTTCTGATTTCATAGAAAAAATTTTATTAGATTTTGGGATTAAAGGAAAAATAAAAAGAGTAAGCAATGGTCCAGTTGTTAGTTTATATGAGTTTGAACCTGCACCGGGAATAAAAGTATCAAAAATAATAAATTTATCAGATGATATTGCTCGAAATACAAGCTCTGTTTCGACAAGAGTTTCAATTATTCCTGGAAAAAATACTGTCGGAATTGAAATACCAAATACTAAAAGAGATGGTGTAATTCTTTCTGAAATTATTTCATCAGAAAATTTTAACAAAAAAGAGATTAAACTTCCAATTGCTCTTGGCAAAAGCATTTCGGGTCTACCTATTATTGCTGACCTAACATCAATGCCACACTTATTAATAGCAGGAACAACTGGTTCTGGTAAATCTGTTTGTGTTAATACTATAATTTCTTCTCTTCTCTTCAAACATAGCCCTGATAACTGTAAGTTTATATTAATTGATCCTAAAATGTTAGAATTGTCCTCTTATGAAGGGATTCCTCATTTGCTATCGCCAGTTATTACTGACTCAAAAAAAGCAACGTCAGCATTAAGTTGGACTGTGAAAGAGATGGAAAACAGATATAAATTGATGAGTTCTGAGGGAGTAAGAAATATCGACGGTTATAATCAGAAACATAAATTAAAAATGCCATACATAATAGTTGTTGTGGATGAAATGTCTGATCTGATGTTGATTTCTGGAAAAGAAATTGAAAACTATGTACAGAAACTATCTGCAATGGCAAGAGCAGCTGGAATTCATATCATTATGGCTACACAAAGACCAAGTGTTGATGTGATTACTGGAACTATTAAAGCAAATTTTCCAACTAGAATATCTTTTCAAGTAAGTTCTAAAATAGATAGTAAAACAGTTCTGGGTGAACAAGGGGCAGAACAACTTTTGGGTAAAGGGGATATGCTATTTATGTCTTCTGCAAATAAAATATTTAGAATTCATGGCCCATATATTTCAGAAAGTGAAATTGAAAAAATAACAAGTTTTTTAAGATCTCAGGGTAAACCTGATCATATTGAAGAAATTACAAGAATTTCAGAAACTAACTCTGGGGACTACAGTTTTAACGAAGAACAAGACGATTTATATGGAGAAGCTCTTAGAATAATAAAAAATGAAAAAAAAGCATCAACTAGCTTTCTTCAAAGAAAACTACAAATAGGTTACAACAGAGCTGCCAGAATAATTGATAAAATGGAAGAAAATGGGATAGTAAGTAAGGCTAATCACACTGGCAAGAGAGAGGTATTGTAATTTTTTGCTTAATAAGAAGTATTTAATATTTTTTTTTTTAATTTTTATAACAATTAATAATAATTTGCGGGCTAATGATAAAATGCAAATTATTAACAATTTTAATAGTATTGAGACCTTAATATTTAATTTTGAACAAATTTCACAAGAAAAAACGGAAAGGGGGAAATGTTACTTAAAGAGACCACATTTTTTGAAATGTCTGTATAATGATGAGAAAGGAAAAGAATTAATAATCAATAGAAAAAACCTTGTGGTGTATCATAAAAAATATAATAGAAAATACTATTATCCAGCATCAAAATCCTATTTTTTAAATATCTTAAATAAAAATAAATTTAAAAATTTAATTTTAGATAGCAGAATCTTTTCAAAAAATAATTTTGAGATTGTGAATTTAAATAATGAAAAGGGAAATATTTTATTTTATTTTGATAAAAATAAATTTGATCTGTTAGGCTGGGAAATATCAGATATAAATGAAAATAAAACTATTTTTAAAATTGAAAATCTTACAAAAAATCAAAAAATAGAAAATAAATTGTTTTTTATTCCTGAAACTAATTAGAAACCATTTTGCCTACTTTTTCTCCCCCAAAAATATGAAAATGTAAGTGTGGAACTTCTTGCCCTCCGTTTTGTCCTACGTTAGTCAAAGTTCTATAACCGCCTTCTATATTAGAAACTTTAAGTAAATTGGCAACATGTGATAATGCTTTAAAAAATTCAAAAATTTCTTTTTCTTTCGCGTTTTTAATAAAATCATCCAAATCTACATATGATCCTTTTGGAATAACCAATGCATGTATTTTTTTTTGAGGGTTTATATCATAAAAAGAAAGAACGTAATCGTTCTCATAAATTTTTTTACATGGTATTTCTCCACGTAAAATTTTAGCAAAAATATTATTAATGTCATATTTCATTTTATTTTTTTTGCCTTTTTTTAAGTTCGTTCATTACGTCCTCTATTTTAATATCGTTTGCCTCTAAAAGCACCATTAGATGGTATAAAACATCAGCGGACTCGTGAATTTTGTTTGAATTCTTTTGAACTGCATCAATGAGCTCTGAGATTTCTTCTTTTACTTTTTCAATACTTAATTTTTTGTCCGATAGTAATTTATTAGTATAGGATTTTTCAGGCTTAGATCCTTTCCTTTGACGTATAGTATTAATTAAATCTTCCAAAGTTTTTAACATTTTTTAAATTCTTACAGGAATTCCCTTTGATTCTAAATATTTTTTTGCATCTAAAATAGAAAATTCACCAAAATGAAATATCGATGCGGCTAATGCTGCGCTGGCTTTACCTTTTTTGAAGCCTTCATAAAGATGATCAAGATTACCGACGCCGCCCGATGCTATAACTGGAATATTAACTAAATTAGAGATTTTTTCTGTCAATTCTAAATCATATCCTTTTTTTGTTCCATCCCTGTCCATTGAAGTTAAAAGTATTTCACCTGCACCGAGTTGTTCGACTTCCCTAGCATAATTCAGAACGTCTTTACCTGTAGAATTTCTACCGCCATGAGTAAAAACTTCCCACTTGTTCTCTGATATCTTTTTTGCATCAATAGCGATTACAGTACATTGTGATCCAAAATTTTCAGCTGATTCTTTTACTATATTTTTATTACTAACCGCAGCAGTATTTATTGAGACTTTATCTGCACCTGAACTTAATAAATTTGAAATATCGTCTATACTTCTTACTCCACCCCCGACTGTTAAAGGTACAAAGCACTGAGCTGATGTTTTTTTCACTACATCTAAAATAGTATCTCTATTTTCATTGGATGCAGTTATGTCTAAAAAACAAATTTCATCTGCACCATTTTCGCTATAAAATTTAGCTTGTTCAGTTGGGTCACCTGCATCAACAAGGTTTATGAAGTTAATTCCCTTAACAACTCTACCATTTCTAACGTCTAAACAAGGTATGATTCTTTTAATCATTTGTAATTCAGATTAACAAATTTACTAAATTCTGATGTGTCAAACGTCCATCGTACAATGCTTTTCCAACAATTACACCCTCTAAATCTGCTTCAAGTTTTTTGACGGCAATTATATCATTTATTGATCCAACGCCTCCAGAAACTACAACTGGAATAATATTTTTAACAAGTTTTGCAAATTTAAGAGTTTCAGATAAATTTGGCTTGGTCAAAGTTCCATCTCGTTCAATATCTGTATAAATTATTCTTGATACACCTATGTCTTTGATTTTCATTAAAAAGTCTGAAGCAAGAATTTTTGTTTGTTCTTTCCATCCTCTTAAAGCTATAAATCCCTCACGAACATCAAGACCTACGGCTATTTTATTTTTAAATTTATTACAAACATTCTTCAGAAAATTAACATCCTCTACTGCAACTGTTCCCAAAACTATACGATCTACACCGAAATCCGTTAATCTTTTTATATGATCTAATTTTCTTATTCCTCCCCCCATTTGGACTCTAATATTTGTTAATTTGCATATTTCCTCGATAAACTTCACATTGACTGGTTCACCTTTTAGCGCACCGTCTAAATCAACTAGGTGAAGATCTAAAAAACCTTGATCTAAAAATTCTTTGGCTTGATCTATAGGAGATTTTTTGTATTCGGTTGATTTATCAAAATCTCCTTTGAGAAGTCGAACACACTTCCCCGCTTTGATATCTATAGCAGGAAATATTTTCATTAATTTTTTAAATTTTTCCTTTTGTAGAAGGAAGAATATTTTTAATTCTTTTATCTATTTGTAAAGCCTCTCTAAGAGATCTAGCCAAGGCTTTAAAACAAGACTCAATTTTGTGGTGACTATTGTCTCCGTATAAATTCTCAATATGTAAAGTAATACCTGCAGCTTGAGAAAAAGCTTGAAACCATTCTTTAAATAATTCGGTATCCATTTCTCCTAACTTCTCGACTTTTAAATCCACCTTCCAAATCAAGTACGGTCTATTAGAAATATCCATAGAAACTCTTGTTAAAGTTTCATCCATAGGAATAGTTATGCTTGAAAAACGTCTAATACCTTTAAGATTTCCTGCTGCCTTTTTTATAGCCTCACCTATGGCAATACCACTATCTTCAGTGGTGTGATGTAAGTCAATGTGAGTATCACCCTTGGCAATAACTTTCATGTCTATCAAAGAATGTTTAGAAAGTTGCTCCAACATATGATCTAAAAAACCTATTTTGGTCTTAATTTGGTACTTACCTTTACCGTCAAGGTTTACCTCTACAGATATATTTGTTTCTTTTGTTTTTCTTAAAATTTTAGCTTTTCTACTCATATAACTTTGAGATTTAAGTAAAGATATATAGCTAAATTTGCATTTTAGCAATAAATGCCGCACAGAACCTTGAAGATTCAAATTAAATCTCCACATAAGTAATTATGAATACAAATCAGAGTTGGCACGGAACTACAATTGTCCTTATAAGGAAGGGAAACCAAACAATAGTTGCTGGTGATGGCCAAGTTAGCCTTGGTAATACAGTCTTAAAAAGTAAAGCCAAAAAGGTCAGAAAAATTGAGAAAAGAAATGTGATAGCAGGTTTTGCTGGTTCAACAGCTGATGCGTTAACTTTATTTGAAAGATTAGAAGCCAAATTAGAAAAACACGCTGGAAACTTAACAAGGGCAGCAGTGGAATTAGCAAAAGATTGGAGAACTGATAAATATTTAAGAAGATTAGAGGCATTAATGGCAGTAGCTGATAAAGAAAAAAGCTTTATCATTTCAGGAACAGGCGATGTATTAGAACCCGAGGATGGACTAATTGGAATTGGATCGGGAGGCAATTATGCTTTGGCAGCAGCAAAAGTTTTAATTGAAACTAATATGTCTGCAGAAGAAATAGCTAAAAAATCATTAAAGGTTGCTTCTGAGATATGTGTTTTTACAAACAATAATATTACAACTGAAAAAATATAATTATGATGCAAAAAGCTCCAAACCTTAAAGTCGTGAAAGATAGTAAAAATAAAAATAATTCAAAAGTAAGTGCACTATCTCCTAGGGAAATAGTTTCAGAGTTAGATAGATATGTTATTGGACAAAACCAGGCCAAAAGGGCCGTTGCGGTAGCATTGAGGAATAGATGGAGAAGACAAGCACTTTCTGAGGATTTAAAAGAGGAAGTTTTACCAAAAAATATATTAATGATAGGACCAACTGGAGTTGGAAAAACAGAAATTTCACGAAGACTATCAAAATTAGCGCAAGCTCCTTTTATTAAGGTTGAAGCTACAAGATTTACTGAAGTAGGATATGTAGGAAGAGATGTTGAGCAGATTATAAGAGATCTAATTGAAATTGCAATTTCTATGGAAAAAGAAAAAAAAAGGAAGGAAGTCAAAGCAAAGGCGCAACAATCTGCTGAGGAAAAAGTATTAGATGCTCTTGTTGGAAAAAAAGCAAGCTTGGCTACGAGAGAAAGTTTTAGGAAGAGATTACGTTCTGGGGACTTAGATAAAAATGAAATAGAAATTGAGGTTAATGATGCAAAGTCAGGTATGCCTAGTTTTGAAATACCCGGTATGCCTGGTGCTAACATTGGAATGGTCAATCTTGGAGAAATGTTAGGAAAATCAACAAATCTTAAGGGAAAGAAAAAGAAAATGACAGTTAAAGAGTCTCATGAAATCTTGATTGCCCAAGAGTCAGACAAAATGATCGAGCAAGATAAAATTATAAAAGAGGCTAAGGACTCAACAGAAAACAATGGAATTGTTTTTTTAGATGAAATAGATAAAGTTTCGGCAAGAACTGACAGAGTAGGTGGTGATGTTTCGAGAGAAGGAGTCCAAAGGGATCTATTGCCTTTAATCGAAGGAACTAGTGTTAACACAAAGTATGGACCAGTAAAAACTGATCATATCTTGTTTATTGCATCCGGTGCTTTTCAATTAGCAAAACCGTCAGACTTGCTTCCTGAACTGCAAGGAAGATTACCAATAAGAGTGGAGCTTAAAGCGCTTACAGAAAAAGACTTCATTAGAATTTTAAAAGAACCTGATAATAGCTTAATAAAACAGTATAAGGCATTACTTAAAACAGAAGATGTTGATTTGGATTTTTCTGATGATGGAATTGAAATGCTTGCAAAACTATCTACAGAGATAAATTCAACGGTTGAAAATATTGGAGCGAGAAGGTTGCATACTATAATAGAAAAAGTTTTAGACGAGATTAGTTTTAGTGCATCAGACAAAGCTGGTCAAAAAATTTCTATCGACAAGAATTATGTTAAAAAGAATCTTGGTGATCTTGTAAAAGATACTGATTTATCAAAGTTTATTTTATAATTTTTTCAATTTTATTACAAATGCTCCACTACCACCTAGCTTTGCGGGTGCCAATTTTATTGAGGTAATTTTTGAAATTAGGTCTGGGTTATTTTTTATAAACTCTGGCAATGTATTTTGAAGTTTGTTGTGTTCTTTAGAAGAGTACACATCATTTTCGTTGTTTGAATGAATACCTTTTCCTGTAATAATAAGAATTTCACCAAACCCTTTTGCGTGGCAAGTATTTATTAACTGTTCTACTTTTTTATTTGCATCATCTATTTTAAAACCATGAAAATCAAATTTAAATTTTCTTGATGAATTTTGATCTTTATTTAATACCTTGTCTTTATCATAAATTTCTTTTGGATTGTTTATAAATTCTTTCCAATATTTGGAGTCAGAATTCTTTTCTTTTGTATTTTTACTCAAGGAGTTTTAATTTCAGCAAGGTACCAATTGGGACTAACACTTGAAATCTTTTTAGTAAATTTCCATTCGTCAACAACAGTTTGAATTGTATCAGGATTACCATCAATTACTTTATTATTTTCATCTTTTTTGACTGAAATAATCTCACTAACAAATTTCACTGTGAAAAAAAGGGCTTCTGCAGTTTTTTCAAATTTTTGAATTGCAGAGGATTTTATTCCTATAAAAGTTAATTCAGATTGGATTTTTTTTCTTTTTCTATCTTCTATAGCTGATGAAAAATTTGATTGCATCTTTTCTGTTAATAAACTTTTTAAACTTTCTTTGTCTCCTTTGGAGAAAGAAGTTAATATTGTCTCATAAGCTATTTCAGCACCTTTTAAAAATTGTTTTTTTTCATTTTTATCGAACTCTGTAAGAGACTTTTTGACTTTATTCTCTGAAACTTTTTTAAATTGACCAAATCTTTTTTCAGTAAACTCAGAATATGCTTTTTCTTCGTGGCCTGTTTTCCTACCTAGAATATTCCTAAGCCTTAAAATTATAAATCCAGCAATCATTGCCAGAAGTATAATGTCCAGATATCCAAAATTATTACTCATTATTTGATAAATATACATTAATAATATAATTTAGAAACCGTCAAATGAACACACTTATGTTATTTTTAATTGGAGTTCCGGCTATAGAAATATTTGTAATGATTAAAATTGGCCAGAACATTGGTGCATTATCTACTATAGGCCTGATTTTTTTAACAGCTGTGATTGGCATTTACTTTGCTAAAATCGAAGGTTTAAATACTTTGAGGTCTGGAGTTTATAATGTATATCAAAATAAATTACCCATTTTTGAAATAATTTCAGGAGCGTCAATAGCATTTGCAGCTTTTTTACTAATCGTTCCTGGTTTTATAACCGATTTAATTGGTTTCTTATTACTTATACCGTTTACTAGAAAAATAATAATAAAATTTTTTATTTCAAAAAATAAGGAAAACTTGAAAAAAAATAATGATTACATTGAAGGTGAAATTATAAATAAGGAAAAAGATAAAGATGAATTATAAAATTGTTACTAAATATATTAAGGATTTATCGTTTGAAATACCTGAGGCAAAATCTTATTTCTTATTAGAAAAAAATATAAAAAAATACAAATATATGTGTGATATTAAAAGCAAAAATATTAAACAAAATATTATACAAATAGATGTAAATTTAAGATTAGTACCTATTGAAAAGACTACGGATAAAAATATTTATGTTTCAGTAGAACTGTCATCAATAATCGAGGTTGAGAATAATTTAGAAAAAAAGGATTTGGAAAAAATTATTTTAATAAATGTTCCTGAAAAAGTGTACCCTGAAATAAGAAATATAATTATTTTTTTATTCGAAAAATCAGGATTCAATAAAATTAATATTGAAGAAAAAATCGATTTCCTTAAGTTGTATGAAAACAGAAAAACTTAAAAAAAATTTCTTTTAAGTTCTTTTTTTAAAAATTTATCGTGACTTTCGATTTCTTTTTCTGTTAATTTTATAATATTTTTAAAATATTTCTTTTTTTCTTTTTTTCCAGTTATTGGAATATTTTCAATAGAATCCTTAAATGCTAAAGCGGGCTCTTTTTCGTCAATTAAGTTTATGTAAACTTTTCTTAATAATTCACAATCAAGCAATGCATTATGTTTGGTTCGTCTGGATAAATCTATACTAAATTTTTTACATAGGTTGTCTAAAGAGTTTGAGGACCCTGGATACTTAGATCTTGCCACGGAAAGCGTGTCTACTATATTTTTTTCAGTATCAAGTATTTTCATATTAATTTTTTTAAGCTCATGATTTATAAATCCAATGTCGAAAGGAGCGTTGTGAATAATTAATTTTTTTCCGGAAATAAATTCCATAAATTCATTTACAATATCCTTAAATTTTGGTTGTTTTTTTAAAATTTCATTTGTATATCCGTGTATTTCTATGGCATCGTCAGATACTTTTCTTTCAGGATTTATAAGCTTATGAAAAATTCTATTAGTTGGAATTAGATTTTTAGTTTCTATACAAGCAATTTCTAAAATTCTATGATCATCATTAACGGATAAACCTGTGGTTTCGGTGTCTAAAATAATTTCATTCATATTTTTTTTTTATAATTTTAACATTTTTTTTTAGATTTTTTAAGGAACTGTTATTGTTGATAACATAATCAGAAAATTTTATTTTCTTTGCAGGTGGAAGTTGTCTTTTATCGAGGATCTTAAAGATTATGCTGCTTTTGCCTTGTTTTATATATCTTTTTAAACGAAGAGTTTTTTTGGTTTTTACAAAAATTACTTTATCAAAAGTTTTCATTAGTTTGCTTTCTATTAAAAGTGGAATTTCAAAAATTAATAAATTTTTGTTTTTATTTTTATTTGAAAATTTAGCTAATTCTCTTCTTACAAGAGGGTGTATTATTTTTTCGAGCTTTCCAAGTGATTTTTTATCTGCTGATATAATTTTTTTCAATTTGCTTTTAATATTATTTTTGTTCTTGAGTTTAAATTTTTTACATATTTGATTTTTAAAAGAGTTTTGTCTATAAATTTTACTGACTTCTCTATCTGCATTGAAGAGTGGATATTTTTTACCTGATAGCAATTTTGCTACGGTTGTTTTTCCTGATGCTATTGATCCAGTAACTCCTATTTTAAACATTCTCTACTAGTTTAATTATGTTATCATCAATTTTTGGCAATATTTTATGCCAAATCTTGAATGCTAATTGTGCTTGATAAATAAACATCATTTTACCGTTTTCTATATTATGGTTTGTTTCTTTTGCTTTTGAAAGAAATTTTGTTTGAGGTGGGTTATAAATAACGTCATAAAATAATTTTCGAATACCTATTTTGGAATAATCTAAATTTATTTCATCATTAGAATTGAGCCCTAAACTTGTAGCATTAATAATTACGTCAGAACTAATACTATCTCCCCAATTTATTATTTTTAATTCTCTGTATTTTTTTCTTAAAGTTTCAGCTTTCTCTTTAGTTCTATTGCTCAAGAAAATATTTGATGTACCCAATTTGTTTAAAGCAGAAATAATTGAAGGTGCAACCCCGCCTGCACCAAGAATTAAGGCACTTTTACCTTTCATATCAAAGTTGATATGATTTAATGCAAGCCTGAAACCATCAACGTCAGTGTTGTCTCCTATTATTTGATTACCTTTTTTAAATATCGTATTCACTGAGTCCGTTTCCAGTGCAGTAGAGGTTAGTTTGTTTAAAAAGGGTATAACTGCCTTTTTAAAAGGCACGGTTACATTTATTCCATATACTTTTTCATTTTTTAAATCTTCAATTATTTCCTTGATTTTTTCATTGTTGACTAATTTTTTGTCATAAGTCGCATTTAAATTATTTTGTTTAATCCAATAATTATGCAACTTGGGGGAAAGAGAATGTTTAATTGGATTTCCTATTACTAAATATTTTTTCATTTAATATTTTTTAAATACTCCTTAATCTGTTTAATAGGCAAACCCATTATAGCATCCTTATCACCTTCGATTTTTGAAAATAGAGATCTTCCGCCAGCTTCAATTTGATAAACGCCATAGGCGTATAAATCTTTATCTTTTACATTAGATAGGTAAATTTTGATCTCTTCCAAATTAAGTTTTTTCATTGTAAGTGTTGAAGCATCAGTATAATTCCAAATCATAGATCCATTTTTAGAAATACAAACAGAACTTATTAATTGGTGTTTTTGTCCATTTAACTTTTTTAATATATTCAAAGCTTCTTCTCTGTTTTTAGGCTTCGAAATTAATTCACCATTTAGATCGATCACGCTATCGGCACCTAACACAATTTGGTCTGGTTTTTTTATACTAACCTTATTTGATTTAAGTTCGGCTAAATTCTTAGATATCAAAGATGGAGTTGCACCTTCCGAGATTAAGGAAATTTTTACCTCTTCCTCATTCACATTTGAGGGACAAACGTCTGAAGCTATTTTATGACTGTCTAATATATCTTTCCTAACGCCACTTTTAGATGCTAAAATAATTCTCATTTATTTTTTTTTATCTCGTGTATTTTAATTATTGATGCAGCTGTTTCTTCGACTGACCTTCTGGTAACATCTATTGAGGGCCAGTTATATTTATTAAATATTTTTTTTGAATCATCCACTTCTTGTTTAATTTGGTTAACATCTGTGTAAGATTGTAAATCAGTTGAATGATTAACATTTGCTCTTGTTTTTCTAACTTCTGATAATCTTTCTGGGTCAGCGAACAAGCCAATAACACACAATTTTTTACTGTCTTTTATTAAGGTCTCTGGAATAGATTGTTTAAAAACCAATGGTATATTCAAAGTTTTATATCCCCTGTTTGCTAAATAAATTGATGTTGGTGTTTTGCTAGTTCTACTTACACCTAGTAAAATGATATCAGATATAGAAATATCCTCGTTTTTCTTTCCGTCGTCGTGGGACATTGTAAACTGAATTGCCTCTATCCTTTTATAATAATCGTCATCAAGAATATGTTGTGCGCTGGGTTTATAAATTGCTTTTTGGTTTAGAAGTTTTGAAAAACTTAAAATTAAATTTCCTAAAACACCAAAACAAGGAATATTATTTTTAAGGCATTCGTTTCCAAGGTATTTGGCAAGTTTGGTATCAACTATTGTATATAAAATAATTGAATTTTTTTTATCATTACATTCAGTTATAATCTTATCAATTTGTTGATTTGTTCTTGTAAAAACATATTCTTTCTTTTCATAATCAAAATTTGCAAACTGTGATTGTAAAGCCAAGAAAATTCTATCTAGAGTTTCTCCAGTAGAGTCAGATATTAAAAATATTTGATATTTATTTGTCATTAAATTTGTGGATTATTTTAATATAACTATTAGATATCAATATTATTTTGTAAAACAATTTTTTTACTCACTTTAGTTAACAAACCTTCAACAAGTTACCTTGTGTTAATAAATTTATATCTAATAATTAACATTGTGTATAATAAATGAAAATAGAGCTTTATAACCACTTTTAAGTCCCAATAAATGTAGATAAAATCAAGGTTATCCCTATTACGTAGACTAACATAACCTATTACATCAACTATACTTTAAACCTATACTATTAATAATGAATAAATTGTTGAAATGTATAATAGATAAAAACAACTCTTACGTTCCTATTTGGTTTATGAGGCAAGCAGGTAGGTATTTGCCTGAATTTATGGAAATAAGAGAAAAAAACACAAATTTTATCAATCTTTGTCTAAACCCAGAGTTGGTCAAAGATATAACATTACAACCTTTAGAGAGATTTAATTTAGATGCTGCTATTATCTTTTCCGATATCTTAATGGTTCCATTTGGATTAGGACAAAAAATAGAGTTCAAAAAAGGTTTTGGACCCATATTAGAAAATATTGATCTAGAAAAAATTTTAAAAGTAGAAGAAAAAAACTTTATAGAAAAGCTATCACCTGTTTATAAAGCAATAAGTGAAACAAAAAAATTAACAGGAGAAAAAAGCTTAATCGGTTTTGTAGGAGCACCCTGGACAATATTAGTTTATATGTTGAACAAGCAATCACCAAAAAAAGATTTTAATTTTAACCTAATAAAAAAAAACCCAAATTTAATAAAAACACTACTCAAAAAAATTGAAAAATTTATTTGTTTACATATTAAAAAACAAGTAGATGCAGGAGCAGATATAATTCAGGTGTTTGATTCTTGGGCCGGACTATTATCAGAAAAGGATTTCAACGAGTTTTGTTTAGAACCCAATTTAAAAATTGTTAAATTTATTAAAACTTTAAATGTTCCAGCAATTTGTTTCCCAAGAGGCATTGGAAAAAACTATTCTATTTTTTCCTCCACAGTAAAACCAGACTGTATTAATATTGATTATGAAATTGATCCTAATTGGGCTAATAACAATTTAAACAATGTAGTGATTCAAGGAGGTATGGATCCCAAAGTCTTACTCGAAGATAAAAAGCAAATTGAGAAAGAAACTAAAAAATATTTGGAAATCTTTTCTAAACGACCCTACATATTTAACTTAGGTCATGGTGTGTTGCCCCAGACGAAACCAGAAACAATAGAATTCATAATAAACTTAGTGAAAGATAATAAATGAAGCTTCAAAGGATATGTATAATAGGAGATGGATTAACAGGTTTAACTGCTGCCTTGGCTTTAAAAAAACTAAACATTCAAATCCATCTTTTTGGAAATTTTTTAAATAAAAAGAAAATTAATGACAATAGAGTTACCGCAATCTCTCCGAGCAATTATGATTTTTTATTTAAATTCCTAAACCCAAAAAAGAAGAATTTATTTAATGCAATAAAGAAAGTTGATTTATACCACGAACAAAAAAATGAATACTTTAATTTTCTTAATTTTGAGAACGAAGGAAAAAATGTTATGTATATTACTAAAAATAATCTACTAAAAAAAACTATTATACAAAATTTAAAAAAACAAAAAAATTTAAAAATTATCAAAAAAAGCATTAAAGACATTAATACTACAAACTCAACCATCTCGACGAATAACACCAAATCTTTTTATGACTTAATTTTACTCTGTGGAGGTAGAAATTCTGTCCTAGCCAGAAAGCTCATGGGAAACAGGGAAATTAAAAATGATAAAAACGAGATAGCACTGACAACTATAGTTAAACACAAGTCAAATATTATTACCTCTAAACAATTTTTTCTCAAAGAAGGCCCATTGGCAATACTTCCTTTGGATAAAAATAAATTTTCTCTAGTATGGAGTGTGAAAAAAAATGATTATATTATAAAAAATATCAAAAATTCGCTTAAACAAAAATTAAAAAAAATTTTAAAATTAAATAAAGAAATTAAATTATCAAAAATAAGCTTTTTTCCGATCTCATTCAATTTGAATACAAATTTTACAAAAAGGAATGTTTTGATTTTAGGTGAAGGATCATACAATATTCACCCAATAGCTGGTCAGGGTTTTAATTTGATTTTAAGAGATATTTCAAAATTATTAGATGAAATCAAACACAACTTAAACCTCGGATTACAATTAAAAGATTCATCCATTCTGGAAGAATTTTCAAATTCAAGAAAACCAGAAAATTTACTTTTTGGTCTTGGAATAAGCGTTATTAATAGTTTTTTTATGTACAAACATATTAGTCCTGTAGCAAAAGAATTAATTTTAAGAGATATCGATAAGTTTAAATTTTTAAAAAGCCTAAATCTTAAAATTTCCGATAAAGGTATATTTAAATAAATTATTGACGTATTAAAAATTATTATAATATAATGTTGAGAATTTTATTGCGGGAGTAGCTCAGTGGTAGAGCGAAACGTTGCCAACGTTTAGGCCGAGGGTTCAATTCCCTTCTCCCGCTCCAAAAATGAGACAAATTGTTTAGTTAATATTAGTTTTAAAAGGTTTAAATAAATAATGTCAGATCTTCATACAAAAAAATGTATTCCATGCGAAGGAGGAATTCCTAGCTTTGATATTAAAGAGATTCATAAATATTTAAAAATGGTTGATGGTTGGGAAGTTAAAGCCGATGAAAACAAAATTTACTATTTAATAAAAAACTTTAAATTTAAAAATTTTTTGGATAGTCAAAATTTTGTTAACAAAGTTGGAACTATAGCTGAAAAAGAAGGACACCATCCAGACATTTGGTTTGGTTGGGGATATGCAAAAATTAAAATTTTTACTCATGCTATTAAAGGTTTGCATGAAAGTGATTTTATCTTAGCCGCAAAAGTTGATAAAATATTCTAATGATTAAAATGTCTTATACCTGTAAAAATCATTTTAACTTTAGCTTTATCAGCCATAGCAATAGAATCTTTGTCTCTAATTGATCCACCTGGTTGAATTATAATTTTAACACCTGAATCAATTAATTTTTTAACCCCGTCAGAGAACGGAAAAAAAGCATCTGAAGCTGCAATAGAATTTTTAAGTTTTTTTGGTTGAAATTGTTTAGCTTTTTGAACAGCTATTCTACAACTATCAACTCTACTTGGTTGACCTGCACCAATACCTATAGTTGAAAAATTATTCGATATTACAATTGAATTAGATTTTACGAATTTACATATACTAAAAGCAAATTCAGCTAATCCGATTTCTTTTTTTGTAGGTTTGAGCTTCGTAGCGAATTTAAGATTTTTTTTATCAAATATGATGTCGTTCTTATCTTGCACCAAAAATGAATTATTTAATTGTTTTATTTGAATTTTATTTTTATTTTTGAATTTCGATATATCAACTAATATTAAATTTTTCCTCGATCTTAAGATTTTAATAGCCTCTTTATCAAATTTTTTTGCCATAATAACCTCAAAAAATATTTTTGACATTTCTTTCGCTATTTTTATATCTATTTTATAATTGCAAACCACAACTCCACCAAACGCGCTTATAGGATCAGAATTATAGGCTTCTTTAAATGATTTAATCGAGGAATTATTAATTGCTACGCCCGATGGATTTGCGTGCTTAATTATAACTGTTCCAGTTTTTTTAAGTGACAATAAAATATCTAGACCTGTAAATATATCATTATAATTATTATAGCTCAGTGGTTTTCCGGTAATTTTTTTTAGACCAATTTCTTGATTGAATAAATCATTAACATATATACTGCTTTTTTGGTGGGGATTTTCTCCATACCTCAATTCTGCAATTTTTTTACCGAAGATAGTTTTTTTTTCAGGAAACATTATATTTAATTTTTCGTTAAACCAATTAGATATAATTGAGTCATAATAAGCAGTTAAACCAAACGCCTTGCTCGCCATTTGCTCCCTAAACTTAAGACTCGTAGAACCATTATTCCTGTTTAATTCAGTTATAAGATAAGAATAATTTTTTATATCTGTAATAATCGATACATCTTTAAAATTTTTTGCCGCCGCTCTGACCAAGGTAGGCCCGCCAATGTCAATATTCTCGATTATTTGAGACGGATTTTTAGTCTTTTGAATAGTTGTTATAAAGGGGTAAAAATTTATAATAACTAAATCTATATAATTAAATTTTTTCTTTCTCATTGTTTTTATGTGTTTTTTGTTTGATCTTTTACTAAGAATACCGGCATAAATCTTTGGATGTAAAGTTTTTACTCTTCCATCTAGCATTTCCTCAAATCTTGTATATTTAGAAACTTCTGTGCAATCATATCCAAGTTTTTTGATTTCTTTATAAGTTCCACCCGAACTAATAATATTAATTTTATATTTTCTTAACACTTTTAGGATTTTTTCTATTCCAGACTTATCGGATAGAGATATTAGAGCATTTTGTATTTTTCTAGGCATTAACTTAGCTGGCTTTTTTTAATTTCCATTCAACATTAACATCTTCATCTTTCGTTTCTCCGTATATTACAATACATTGATTATTTAATGCTTTATTCCCTCCCAAAAATAAACTTTTTTCAATATTTATTTTTTGGTTTTCAGATGTAAAAACCCAAGATTTTTTTTTGTTAATTTGTAAAAGTATACTCTTTCCACTTATTGTTTTAATTGGGTTAATTCCAGGGTAAAGATGAAATCTTATACTAAACTCAACATTTGAGTTTCCATTTTTTTTAATTAAGTGATCATTACCGATTAAATCGTTATTCTTTTTGAAAAATCTAATTGTTCTTTTGTGCAAATATCCAAATTTATCTAGATAAGCATTATGTGTAGCAGAAACTGTTACATTGGTCTTGTCCTCTACTCGATCTAAATTAATAATTTTGAATGAATTATTTATAGTTGGCCCATAAGCTTTATTAATCAAACTATTTTTTTTAAACTTTACAACTGAGGTATTATCTAAGCAAAGTGTAGATTGAGCTGAAGTAAATTTACTTAAAAGTTGAACCTTTTTTGATATCTTTCTACCGTAACCACAGTTGGTAATAATTTTATCATTATCATTAGAATATTCGAATGATAATGGTCCTGATTGATAATCTTTTGATAATTTATGTATCGGAGGTTCACCAGAGTCAAAATATAAAGTAGATTTTTTATTTTTTATAATTTGAACCTGACCAACAGACTTTAAATTTTTCTTTGGTGAGTAATTAAGTTTACTTAAATACTGTAAAAAATTTTCTAAGTTTTTTTCAGTAGAACCATTAAATAGTGGAAGTTTTTTTAATGGATTGTTTAAAGAGTTAAGACATACTAAATTTTTTTCAATAATATCTTCCAAATATTCTGGAACAATTTCTTGACCGTTTTTCATCCATTCTTTGATTAAAACAAAATATTGTAAAAATATTATCAGGTTCTCAAAATTTCTATTTTTTGGAAAACCATTTTTATCAAAGAAATTTTCTATTATTTTTTTTAACTCTTTTAATCCGATTTTATAATTATTATAATATTCTTTAAACACCAAACCAGAGAGTATGATAGCACTAATGGATGCTATTTTTTTATTCTCATCAGATATGTTTTTTAAATTTTTTTTTATAAAATTAATTTGTCTAACTAATGATTTATTAAATTTAAGATTAAAATCTTTTTGATTGTTATCTAAAATAATTTCTGCATTTGAGATCCAGCTTATAATTCTCAGACTTATTAAATTGTCCGCCCATACCTCTTTCTTATAATTATTATATTTATTTATCCACTCTTCAATAATATTTTGAATTATTTTAGACTCATTCTTTCTATCAATTAAATTTAACCATAAAAAATTATGAATACTTTTTTTTTCTTTATTTTTCAAAATCTTCATCCAAAAGTTTCTTACATCTTCATCTGATATTTTTATTAATAAGTCCTTATGATTTAATAATGGCGATAATAAATATGGATTTGGATAAAAGAAAAATCTTTCTGGTACCTTAGTATCTAACAATTTATTATAAAAACTTGTAGAAAAAAAAAATTCTTTAATTAATTTAGTCGTAAGTTTTCTTAAGGATAAAATATAAATATAAATACTTTTTGAACTATTCATCTATAAAATTAATTATTACGTAGTAAAGATATATTTTTTTTTAAATCACCATTATTTTCCTTAAAAATTGTAGATCCAGATACTAATATGTTTGCTCCTGCTTTTTTTGCTGATTTACAATTAGAAAAATTAATACCTCCATCTATTTCTAAATCTATATTATATCCTGCTTTTGTAATAATATCTCTTAGTTCTTTTAATTTTGGCAAGACTTCCGGCATAAACTTCTGGCCACCAAAACCTGGTTCTACACTCATAATTAAAATTAAATCTATTTTATCTAAATAATCTTTTACAAGATTTATTGGGCTTTTAGGTTTTAAAGAAATACCAACCTTTTTATTAAATTTTCTAATTAAATTAATTGTTTCCTCAGTATTTTTCGTTGCTTCAGGATGGAAGGTGATTATATCAGCGCCTGCATCTGCAAATTTTTCAATGTATTTATTTACGGGTGATATCATTAAGTGAACATCGAAAATTTTTTTACTAAAAGGTCTTATATTTTTTATAACTTCTGGCCCAATTGTTAAGTTCGGTACAAAGTGTCCATCCATAACATCTACATGAATGTAGTCTGCACCTGCCTTTTCTAAGGCCTTAACTTCTTCTCCAAGTTTACTAAAGTCAGATGATAAAATAGATGGTGAAATTTTTATTGATGTATTCATTCATTTTTATTTATAGTTTGAAATAATTTGAAGTCAAAAAATATTTTTTAAACTACCCAACATCTTCTACTTGAGAAATAATGCCCTTTTCAGGCGCTGTTGACATCTCCATTTTGATGGCCAGGAACCAAATTAACACAATACCTAAAATCCAAAAGATTATTTGCCAAACCCAAATGGAAGGCATACCAAAAGACCAGCTTTCTACATTTGAAGGTTTGCCAAATAATTCATTTCCCATAATTAGACCCGGTCCGATAGCAAAAAATGACCAAGTAATTGTGATTATCCAAGCGCTAGGTTTAAGGCTTCTTCTGCCGATAGAATAATTTTTATAATCTTTAATAAAATCGTGAAACTTTTGCTTTTGATTAGTTTCTTTAGTATCTTGTGTAATAAAAGATATCGTAATTGTAGCGATTATATTAAAAAGAACACCCCATACCGATGAATGAATTGTTAATGGCCATTTATTCCAACCAATAACATTACTAAACATCGATTGCCCTATACTTTCAGTAAATATCACTGCAATGATACCAACTACAATACCAAATGAAACACCTTGTTTAGTAAACCAAGGTATGTAGCATATAGCTAATAAAGGCACAAACATTTGGCAAGCCATCGCTAACGCGAAACTACCAAGTGATAAAATATTTTTTCCGAATTGAACTGAAAAAATCAATGAAATAATAAATAAAAACATTATTACAATTCTTGCAGTAAAAATCTGTTCTTTATTACTCATATTTTTTACAAAAAATTTCTTAAGAATATCTCTTGTTATGATTGCGCTAGACGTCAAATAAAGAGAGCCTGTAGAATGAACAGCAGCAACAGCAGACACTGTAAGCACACCAAAAAAAATAAATGAATATTCACCAATCAAATTAATTATATGTGGAACTAGCGAACTGTATTCACTTGGATAAATATTTGGTGGAAGGACATTTGAAATATTATTTCCACTTTCGTTAATAATATTATTTCCACCCAATAAAATCGAACCAACACCTATTGCAGTAGTGAAAAAAATTAATAAAAACCCCATTAAAAAACCAGAAAACCAAATTTGTTGTGTTCCTAAATATTCTATATTTTTACTTGAAAAAGTTAACATTGAAACATTTGGTGACATTTGAATACCAGTTATTGCAAAGGTAAAAGTTAGTATCATCGAAACAGTCCAGATCCCGCTATAAAATAAATTTTCGTCTACAACATTTGATAATTTTATTGTACCCGGAACAGAAAGATAGGAACTATAATTTTCTTTTATATTAAATAGATTCTCTTTTAGAGTACCAATTCTCGATAAACTCTCATTTAATAAATCCCAACCACCAACTAAATCGTAACAAACAAACCCAACACAAATTATTCCAAAAATAATGATTAAAAACTGAATCGAATCAATAAAGATTATAGATTTCATTCCACCCGTGCTTAAATAAATAGCAATAATAGAACCTATCAAAATAGAGGCAGATCCAGGTCCAATCAGATCATCAGATAAAATATTAATTAATATTCCACCAAAAGAAAGCAACATTGAAATAAAGGGTATAGAAAAACCTAAAGCAATTATAACAATTAAAACCCTTATTATTTCGCTTTTAAAATATGCTGACATCATCTCAGCCGGAGTAACAAAACCAAATCTTTTTGAAAACATCCATTGTCTTTTTGAAAAAAGAATACCTATTAAAGGGATTCCAATCACACATAGAGATGTTATTGCAAAAGGAAAACCATTAATAAAAATTAGACTTGGTTGTAAATAGAATATTATACCAGAAAAAATAGTTGATGTAATAATGGCAAAGTAAGACCAGCTTGGTACCTGCCTTCCAAAAATAAAGTAATCAACTGGTACAACAATCTTTTTTTGACTTTTAAATCCCACATATAAACATAAAAACCAAAATAAAGTTAAAAAAGATATTAGAGAGTAAATTTTTCCTGACATTATTATTTTTTTTATGTTTTGAATTTAATATAAATTTTATTCAATTTATTTTGAATTATCTATTAAATAATCGATAAATTTCTCTTGCAATATCACTTTCTAATGGAAATGATAACATACCCATCACATCGTAACCTAAAATGTAAGGCATTGCGTAGAATCTAAACATATAAAAGAACCATGCAACGTATAATGGAACAAAAAGTGGAATAATGAAACTAGGAGTAATAAATCTAAACAATTTTATTATTGGATTTGTTAATTTAACAAACGCCTTCATAAAAAAGAAATTAGAGTCTTCTCTTTGAAAAATATTCATTGCTGACCTTCCAATTAAAGTCCACATTATAATTCCTAAAATATAATCTAAAATTAAAACCCAAACTGGCATAAATTAAGTTAACATGGGAAATTAGTCGATAAAAGCAAAAAAAAAGGGGCGAATAAATCGCCCCTTTCATAATAAAATAATTTT
>CETU01049962.1_pt1 | contig 28156 bp, 19 predicted proteins | sample 356531 | NCBI WGS metagenome assembly CETU01 (sample SAMEA2623488, study PRJEB7988) | marine metagenome | isolation source: saline water (ENVO:00002010), including
GATTATCCCGTTTTCTGATGTTTCGAAAGTGGCAATTTCCTGAACTACGAAGCGAGTTCCATTGACAATTAGATCTCCATCAAATAAAGAAGTACGCAGTGTGACAGTATTCCTTGTGTTCATTTCCGCATTTTGTGGAACCAACATTTCAATAGAAACGCTTGCTATTTCGCCTGCATTTATGGAGAATAGTAAATTTCCTGATGTTCTTTGTTCTTCATCGACTAACTCTACCTGCCATGAAGAGAGTGAAGAACTTACTGACATTGTAAAATCCATTGGAACATTGCCTTCGTTTGTCACAATAACTCTTGTTGTCGATAAGTTGCCGTTTAGCACTGGCCTATCATCTGCAAGTGCTAAAGCACCCAAAACATTGTTTTCATCGTCAAATAAATCCACACTAAAATCAAGACTTTCGAAAACTGTCACTGTAGCCATATCAGATTTGGTAATTGTTGAGTCTTGCACGGAAGTAGTAACGCATGTGACATCTTCTGAAACTCCCGCTGCGGGTTGTCCTCCAGTCACATCAGGGACCCTAACGTTAATTGGTAAGGGAAGAAATTGAAGCCTACTTAGAGGGTCTAAAATTAACGATGAAGAACCACTACCAGCAATGTCGATTAACCACTGGTTTGGGCTGGTGCAAGAGACAGAATATTGCGTATCTCCGTTACCGATGTTTCTTATCGATAGGGAAAAAGTAGCAAAATTTCCTGGCTTAGCCCCAAGGTCATCACCAGTACCAGCAAGAATTGTTAGAAGCCCTTCTACTCTTTCCACTACTGAGGTGATTCTGATTTTATGAGACACAGTAGGAGAATCCCTATCGAATAAAATGAGATCATTAACATAATTACCGGGCAAAGCATACCTGGCACCACTTGGGTCATTGATATCTGCATCTACGTCCTCTAGTGTCAATGTAACAATCCTCGAGTCCCCCTCCTGGCCCATAGGTGCTAGGTCCCAAGGACCTGTTTCATTGAGTGATTTCCACCATTCATCATGAGGAGATTGTAGGATTCCATTTTCGTCGATTTCCTGAAGAGGAGTTACAGTTAAACCAACGGAAACCGCTGAAGTGCCTTCATTTTGAAGTAAAAATTCGTAGGTTAGTAAACTAGCAGACCTAGGGTCGAGAGTTTTTGTGAGAGCATCTTCTAATTCAGAAGGAGTTGTTGGCAAAGTTCCGTCTTCGAGAAGTGGAGTTATACGGACGCCGATTTGGGATATTTCAACCGTAAGTTGGTAAATATTATTGTTAATGCCATTATCTTCGTCATTCAATTCTTCAACAGAATTCAAAGTGTCTAAACGTAACTCCAAAACATGGTCTCCAGTTGTTTGGAAAACATGGGGGAAAGAAAGCGATTTTGTCTCCCCTCCTCCCATTGAGGGCATTTCTTGCGAAAAGAGAATCTGCCCCTCAGTTAAATCCTCAATTTCAACTACATAACCCCCAGTATTTTCAGCCGCTTGGTTCCTCCATACCGCTTCAACTAGGACTGTGTCTCCTTGTAAGGGAGCCAGTACAGAAGTGCTCAATGAACCCTCGATAACTGTTAGATCAGAGACAAAATCCTCTTCCAAAATTCCAGTTGCAACCATCGCGAAACTCTGGGTGTTACCACCAGCATGGCCTACGGATATTGTCCAAATGCCACCATTGCCTGATGGAATCTTAATCCTTTCAATATTGTTTAATCGGTCAGGAAGACCACCAGAATTTGAATAACCATTAGAAAATACATTTCCGTGATATTGAGTCCCATCTGGAGAAATAGCAATCAAGTCTAGGTCATTAACTAACTTTCTAGCACTTTGGTTTGCAATTATTGATGCTTCAGAGTCTACCCATGCCAAAGTTAAGTCGAATTCAGTTGTGTCGTCAACTGATATGGTATAAACGAAACTATGAGAGGGATTTAGGGTTCGAGAGTCATCAAAAAGTAAATCTAAATTGGTCCCATCATCAGTTGGTGAAATAGAATTTTCAATATTGATTTGACCCCACCCCTCTGATGGATTTGGAATATCAGGCGAACCAAGATCATCGGCTCCATTTATCATCATAGCTTTGATTAAATCAGATCTAGGTTCATTTATTCCAGAATCTGTCCTTAGGTGTTGTCTAATCATTGCGGCCCCACCAGCGGCCACCGCGGTTGCCATCGAGGAACCATTCAACGCCATGTAGAGAGGTGTGCTACCATCTGAATGGGTTGAGGCACTGCATGATTCACCTTGTGGGCTATTTGCCTCTTCGGCTCGAGCTGAACAAATCATCACCCCAGGCGCCACTAAATCTGGTTTTATCCTACCATCTAAAGTGGAACCGACAGAAGAAAATGAAGGGACATTACCAACTGCTTCAGTACCCTGTGAACCAGTAGTCGATGCTCCGACAGTAAGTACATTCTTGGAAGATCCCGGTGGGGTCACAGTATTGCTACCATCCTCCCCCAAATCCCCTGAAGAGAAGAGAACTAAAAATCTTGGATTATCAACGATAAACGCATCAGCAGAGCGGGAATCTGAACTGTATTCACCAACTAAGTTTTCGTTACCCCAAGAGTTTGTTTGTATTCTCGCCGAGTTATCCCAAGCGTGAGTGAACATTTCGTAGAGAGAACCCCATCTGGCAAGTATTCCAGAAGAATCTACTTCCAGTTGGTAGAAATGGAAAGTCGCTGCTGGCACCATACCTAAAGCATTAGAATCACCAGCCCCATCACCAAGAAGAGTTGCAGTGACATGAGTGCCATGACCTGAATTGGCATCTTGGGCCGAATTATCAGGCCCAAATTGATTGTATATGCCTCTAATCCTACCATCGAAGTCTCCATGGTCTGAGTCTAAACCAGTATCAGAAATCGCAATAACCTCGCCGCTTCCATTGAGGGTATTGCCAGAATTAATGACGGCCTGATTAATTCCTGAAATATCTCTGGCTAAGGAATTGTGAATTAAAATTTGAGAGGCGGAGTGAATATGTAAAATTCTTCCATCCATGGCAAGAATTGGTATCCAAATTGCGTTAATGGATTTGACCTGACAGAGATGAGCGTCACAAATATCTCTTTCATTGTGCTTAGTAGAAATTGATGCAAGATTTGATTGTAGATCGAATAAATCCTGATTGGATATGTCTGGTGCGGGGGTTATATCAAGGTCTACAATAATTGACTCCCTTCCAGCAATGGCAGATAATTCGGGACTAATTCTCCAGGCAATTGGTAACTCCCCTACCCACCTTACTCCAGAGATTTGGCCTAAATCATCAAGAGTTCTTTCGACATTAAATTGCATTGGAATTCGAATCAAGAATGTGTCATCAGGGATAGTTTCGATAACTATCATACCAACTTCCTCTAAATTCTTCTTTAGAAGGTTGAGATTTGCAGAATCTGATTGTACTATTGCGAATCTAGTTCTCTCCAATGAATTAACGTCATATACGGTTTCTGGGCCTAAGGGCATCGGATGAATCAATGGATCGAAAGAGCCGTATGGGGAATGAATTAATCCGGTTGTTGAGCGAAGGTCAAAATAACCAGAATGAACATTAGAAAATGGCTGGAATTTACCATAAGTCTGTTCATCTGATACATTATTGGTTTCTTCTGAATTACTTGGAATTATTTCTGACGTGACTCCCATTGACCAGCCGCTCATTAGTAACATGAGCAATGTGATAATGACAACCCGGCGACCCGTCACGAGTTCTTCGGACAATTGTGGGGCTTTTGACCGTTCATGTTGATTGACCTATGGTCAATTCATGAAATGATGTAAATTAAAATGGTCAGAGATTGTAGTAGGCTGAGATTGCCGCATCTGTTTTTTCGACGGATTTAAGCCAGTCAGATTCTGTCCCCATTAAAGCTCGTATACAATCTATATTTTCGGGAATTACATCACTTTCCTGATGGATTGCTTGGAAATAATATAGTCTATTTCCAACTAATTTCACTCCGTCTTCCCAAACGAAAATCTCATGCAAATCGCCCCATTTACGGCCAATATCTCTAGCCATTTCCATAACTTCCGCAGTTGTAGTAATCTTATTTTCTTCCCCATGCATAACAATAACACGAGGTTGATTTTTCCACATTTCAATTATTGAATCTGTGGTTAACCCATGGCCTTCTGGTAGATCTGCAATAATAGAATGAACATGCATTATCGTTGTTGGAACAGCTACCGCTAGAGAATTAATTTCTATTTCGGGTTTGACCGTCATTACATCTGGACCGTGATGGCTGGGGACTTTCAGGACCGGTTTTATGGCATTAATTGGGCCCTTTTTTGAGTCCCCCGGATCAGCTGCTCGCCTAATCATCGTACATTCTACCTTCAAAGACCCACAATGTTGGTGCAGAGGAACTAATGTCCTTGAAAGACCAGTTGTGTTGCAAGAGACTACTCTTGTTCCGTTCGCATTTAGATTATCACTATGGTTTGCACACGAAGTATAAGACATGCCTGTGAGGTCATGCTTTTCACCTCCCTGAAAGATGTGCTTAACTCCAGCGGCCTTATACTTAGCAAGATTTCCAGCGCCCATTTTTCCAGGTGCACAATCAATAACAACATCTGAAACGGAAAGTAAATCTGACAGTCCGCCCTTACAATCATAGCCTTGTTCTGAAAATGCAGCAATCCGTTCAGAATCGTCGAACGTACAATATAGAGGGAAGCCTTTCTTAACGGCTAAGTCGCAACCAAATGAGGGGCCGGTTTTTGTTACACCAATAATCTCCATGTCATCTTGGGCATCAACCGCATCAGCCACACGCTTACCTATAGTTCCAAATCCATTTATTGCGACTTTTATCTTTCCCACGGCACAACCCCATAAGCCCTCAGGCAAAACGACCCGATGATTGAACCTCTATCAACAATGCTCTCATTAGTCGAGTATAATTTACCACAAGGAATAGGCTGTTTTGTTACCCCTTACATCCGTCAAAATGAAGACTGTGTGCATTCCCTCGATAGAATGAGAGCGACATGCGAGACATCACTGCGAAGAGCGTCAAATTAAACCGAGACCTCGATAAGATGCTCGAGCAGGCTTTGGAACGAGACTTGTTAGTAAGAATTGGATGGGGCAAACAAGGTGATGAAAAACCGAAAAATGGAGAATTTGGAGTAATCACCCATCTTCCTGAAAATTCTAGAGTTTTATTACTGGGAGAACTTGGTGAATGTGCGGGTGCCATGAATGACGGAGGCACATTTACCCTTCAGGGTGGATGCGGCTCGATGTTAGGTGCCTTCCAAAATTCTGGTAGGATTACAATAGAAAAAGATGCAGGTGATCGAGCAGGGCTTAAAATGACCGGGGGAGAAATAATTGTCCAAGGATCAGTTGGTGACGAGACCGGTGCCCAGATGAAAGATGGATTTGTATTTGTGAGAGGGCATGCGGGAAAGGCGACTGGAGCCTCCATGCAAGGAGGAACCATAGTGATTCAAGGAAACACCGGAAATGAGGTTGGTAGAGGGATGATTGGTGGAAAAATCATTGTCTCCGGCTCATGCCCACCTCCTGGAGAGGGAGCCGAAGTCAGGTCAATCGAATCATCTGAAATAGATCAATTGTCAGAACACCTAGAGCCCTTGGGATTTTACATTGATTCGGACGCACTAGTAATAGTCCCTAATGAAGAAGGGCCGCCCTTAGCAGAATTACCAGAATATTCGATTTCAGAAGGATTTGAAAGAATTACATTGGTTCCTTCGGCAAGAGAAAGACTTTCGCTCCATTCAAAAATTGATAATGGAATGCCAATCTATCCTGCCGGCCAAGATGAAAATCAATTAACAGCACCACTTCCTTGGATAATTGAAACCGAAACATTACAAAATAAATCAGGAAGGCATCTGGACATTCAGCCAGGATTAGTAAAAACTCAGCCTAGAGCAAACGACTTGTTGCTAATTTCTGAAGACAATTTACTTGAGGCTGCAGGCCTAATCGGCAATTGCTCAGGAATGGTTCTTGACCTTAGGGAAATGCCTGCAATTAATGATGCTGAAATTGAAGCGATTTTAGTTTCTCTTTACAGTAGAATGTCAGATGATTCACTTGTTTTTTTGAAGGATAGTGTTTCTAGGGTTGAACATCTTTTCCGCTTGGTTGTAGATTTGGATTTAGACGGAGCATTGGTAGATGTTGCTTCTGTAGGGGGTTCTCTTGCGCCTGCAGCCTTACCTAGAATTGGGCTTGTTTCCCAAGCGATGAATATACCAAAACAAGGTCGCAGAATTTTACTTGAACTAGATGAAACTCCTTCTGCAGAGGACCTGATAATTGCAATTTCTGCTGGATGCACCGGTGTCGTTGCACCGCCCCCTAGCGATGATGTAGAATCTGGCCTAATATGGCTTGACGGTACAATAAAAGGCTGGATGTTAGAATTGGGAATAAGTGAATTAAATCAACTGACGAGAAGAAATCTAAGAGCTCTAGATCACGACACTGCCGCGATTTCTGGCCTACGACTTATTGGCTACGATAGACCGCTTCCTATGTGGTTGAAGAATTGAGGTGGAAAATTGCCTACAATCAAATTAAACCATTCCATTTTGCACTCAATACAAGAGGCAAATGGTTCAGAATACATAATCGAAGATTGGGTTTCCAAACTTTCCCAGATCGGCTGCGTTGTTGAAGGAAGCGATGAAGAGGGTATCGAAATAGAGGTATTTCCTGATAGACCTGACTTACTAAGTCACGAAACTATGGCAAGAGCTGCTAGAGCATTTTTAGGAGGCGATATACAATCTCCAGAAATTGAAACCCTCGACAGTGGAATAATCTTACAAGTTGATTCTAGCCTCCAATCGGTAAGGCCAGTTATCATGGCGGCGGTTGTAAAGGGCGTTGAAACTGGACATAACCAAGAAGAAATCGATGATTTTATTCAATCACTTATGGACCATCAAGAAAAACTTCATCTCAGTATAGGAAGAAAAAGAAAATTTTCATCAATCGGAGTTCATGATCTTTCGACTCTCAGCCCACCCTTCAGGGTCATCACAGTTCCAGAAAGTCATTCATTTGTACCATTAGCCATGGAAGAAAAAATGACCATTAAACAAATTCTAACTGAGCATCCTAAAGGTGTTGAATATGCGGATCTAATGGAGGAATTGAATGATTACCCTGTAATTCTAGATTCAAACGATGATATCCTATCCTTCCCACCAATTATCAATGGGGCTCACACTACAGTAAACGACTCCACAACAGATTTCTTCATCGATGTTACAGGTTGGGACGAGAGGGCAGTTGAAGCATGTCTACTGCTGATCTGCCTATCCCTTGCCGAACGCGGGGGGAAAATCGAACATGTCCAGGTCAACGGTTGTGATGGACAAGTAAGATTAACTCCGAATATGAAATCAAAACAACATAGAGTTTCTGACAGGTTAATTCATAGAATTCTAGGTGTAAAATTAGACAATTTGGAGATTGCAAAAGCAATCCAAAAAATGGGAGGTGAACTTGTGACCTCCCGCACAGTGACAGACGGGGTGAATCAAGCAGAACGTTGGGCTGACCTAGAAGTAGGAGAGAGGGAGCATGTTATCGCGATGCCACGCTGGAGATCAGATATAATGCACCCAATTGATATCGTCGAGGATATAGCCATAGGTTATGGTTACGAAAATATGCCAAATACACTTTCATCAGTACATTTAGATGCAATTCCGTTAGCTTCAGCCCACCTCCATCGAAGAGTTCGTGAAAGTCTAAGATCACTAAATCTACAGGAGACACAAAGCCTAACCTTATCCAATAGCCGGGTACAATTTAAGCATCCCAGATGGAAAGAGTTGGGTGAGGTCACCGAATTAGCAAATCCCATAACGGTGGATCATACTATGATGAGACAACGGATTTTACCTAGTCTAATGCAATTATTGTCCGCTAATCGTCATCATGAATTACCCCAACGTGTTTATGAGCTTGGAACTGTTGTATCAAACTCACAAAACAAAACAAGGGCTGCATGGGCTTGTGCTGAAGTTGGTGGTGGTTTTTCCGCGGCAAAAGGTTTCGCTCAAGCCTTATTACGAGATTTAGGCGCCAACCTAAACGAAATAATTTGGCAGCCAATTGAAACTGGCCAAGGACCTTGGCTAGAAGGGAGGGGCGCTAGAGTATTGATACAAGAGAAAGAAGTTGGTCAAATAGGAGAATTAGACCCTAATGTTTCATCTGATTTCGGACTTAGAGTACCTATTCAAGCGGGCGAATTTGACATAGATGCCATAGGCCTGATGATACAAGACCCGGTTCTATAATTTGGTTAATTCAATCGTCGCCTAATAGTGCCATTGCATCGAGAAAAGACTTTTCTTTGAGATGACTTTTGTCATCAATCAAATCTTTCTGTTTGGTTTCTTTCTTTCTCTCGTATTCTACTATTTCCGCCTGTTCTTCATCGGACTTAGATTCGGCGGCGACTGTTTTCTTGGCGAACGGCCACTTCTTTGCCATATTTGGCAAACAACACCTAAGACCATAGTTGCTTCGTTTGGACGATTCAACAAATAAGGGGATAAATCAAAGCCGATAACGTTGAGCGTCTCTCATGGAAGGCAGGGCAATGGTCGCTGCAGTAATTGTTTCTTTACTGACCATTTCAATCGCGCCAAGCCAATTAAGTGAGGTGCCAAACAATTCGGAAACGGTCTCAAATGACTCGACTTTAGACATATTGTTTGTTGGCAATTCTTATACAGCCAACAATCAATTGAATGTTAGGGTTGAAAATTTACTCAACGCAGCAGGTTTCAATCCAGACACACAGTCCTTGACAAGTGGAGGAAAGACTCTTTCTTGGCATGGAGAACAAGCTGAGGCTGAGGGGTCCGACTGGTATAGGGCATTACGAACTCCTCATGATTTTGTGATATTGCAGGATCAAAGTCAGATACCAGGTTTCCCCACAGGTTCAGCATCTTGGCAAGATAGTATGGAAGGCGCTCAGATTATCGATCAATTAGTCGATCAAAATGGTGGCGACCTGTTTTTTCTTATGACTTGGGGGTATAGAAATGGAGACCAAAATAACAATTGGAGATATCCAGATTATCAAACAATGCAGCAGCACCTTAAGTCTGGGTATATTGCTTATGCTGAAAACCTATCATCCGACGAAAGGCCTGTCTTCATTGCTCCAGTCGGGATGGCGTATGAGAACATCTTTTTCTCAATACCTAATGCTTCTGAGGATGGGACTATTTTCTCAGACCTATATGCCCCTGACGGTAGTCATCCTTCAATACAAGGGACATATTTAGCTGCCTGTGTCATACATTCCTCGGTCACTGGGGAATCATCAATAGGTTTACCCGGCACAGGCGGAATTAACGGGTCAAGGACAATTGAATTACAACAATGGGCCGACCATACAGTATTCAATACATCAGGATTTACCTACCCCTGGCAGTTAGATGACCTAGGGGTTGAATTTGGTACAGATTCAGGTTCAATCTTCAATATTGAACCCGGCCTTACAATTGGCATATCAGCCAATTTTACTAATTTAGCAGAAGTGAATACAACTGCGCTTATACAAATCAACGGACCGGATGGTTGGATTGTTTCATGGGATTACCCCACAAGCCCAATAGCAGGATTTTCTTTTGATGCACCCAGTGATTTAGTTCAATGGGTGGAATTTAGGGTGACCGCACCCGAAGTATCCTCAGGTTACCCTCTGGCAGATTCAATTCATGACTTTAGTTTAGCTTTGGAAGGCGATCGTACCGGTAATTTAGACTGGTGGAATTTTTCATTACGTTATGGAGAGTGGAAAGGAGTTAGTTTAGTTCAAGGAGGCGGAGTTGCATCGATTGAACCTGGTGGAATTGTAGATTTAGAATTTGATATACAAAACATTGGAAATTCAATTAATTCAATGGAATTCAATATTGCACCAAAATTTGAAAATGGGTCACTGGTAAATATTCCCAGTCTATCTTTTTCTCATGAGGGATGGACTGCAATTGTTTATGATAAAGCGGGTCTTGAAGACATGAGTCCAGGAGAAATAACGACTGTAAGAATGCAAGTCAAAGCCCCTTCAAGCACCTCAGGGAAACTCGAAATGTATGTGCAAATTGCTGGCAATGGTATTGAACTTCAAGAAACTAATCAATCTGTCAGCATAGTACCTCGCTCAGGTGGTGAATTAGGGCTCACCAATATAGATTGTATTTTCCAGATCAATCCCGGTGAATCATGTAGCGTGGAATTATTTATTGAAAATACAGGAGATGCAACTTACGACTTTAACCTAACAATTACCAAAAAACCTCATTGGCTAGAAGTAGAGATTTCACAGTTTAACGGCAACTTAGGACCAGGCCAGACTATCCATGGAATAGAAGTTACAGCCTCAACCAGACAGGGCCTCAACGCTGGGATTTCTGGAGAAGTTACAATTGAGTTAGGAGTGGATGGATGGGTTCCAGCTGAAGCAAGTTTTGTGGTCGAAATCGCTTCTGATTATGGATGGGAAATTATTCGCTCTGATGTTGAAGTTTTGAATGGAAGGCTGACTGGTTATTGGGAAGTAAAGAATATCGGAAACAGCCCTGATGGATTAGTAATTGCTGTTGAATGTAGCGATTTCACAAATTTTGGAATTACTCATCTCGCAGAAAACGGGGGAGCAGAAAATCATGGTAGATCATTTGAAAAACTGAATATTCCGAGAAATGGAACTGTATTGTTTGAAGTCTGGATGGACATACCGGATGAGGCACCGGTAGCTGCTGAAGCGGTTTTAACCGTGGAAGTTAGGTCATTTAGAGACCCGTCAATTTCCTACATTACAGAACATTTGACTGAAATTGAAGGTGCTCAACCAAGTCAACCAAATGTTTCAGAAGAAACCAGTATGTTTAGTGAATTTTTACAACGCTGGTTACAGACTATATTGATAATTATTGTGAGTATTATTGGCAGTATTTCTGTTGCCTATGCAATTAGGTATAGAATAGAAGCAGACAGGGAATATTATCGAAAAAACAATACTAAAGTGACAGTTGAAGAGGAAGCCGAAAGTTGGATGAAGAAGTTCGAAAAAATAGAGAAATCAGAATCTCTAGATATCAATAGCCCCACGCAAAATATAGCCGAATTCCGAAGAGAATTTTTTGAAAAATCTGGAGATCATTCAAGAACAATCTCCTCTGGACCCGAATCTGGAGTTATTGACCAGGCTGTTGAAATACTAGATGAGTCTCAAGCAGAGGACGCCTTTGCTGACGCTATAGAATTGGCAGATAACTTACAGGATAGTGACTTGATTCATCCCGATAACATGGTTTTGGACTTAGACGATTTTGACGAAAAATTAGACTCTCTACGTCGTGGATTGGGTGATGATGAAGACCTTTGAAGTTCCCGCAAGGCTGTGGATGGTAATTGGACTATTGGAATTGACGAAGCGGGCAGAGGGCCAGTGATAGGCCCCTTGGTTGTAGCCGCTCTTGCAATTCCTGATGATGAAATCTCACAATTATCAAAACTGGGTGTTAAAGATTCAAAGGAAATTTCTCATTCAGAAAGAATTCGAATCAGTGAGGAAATTTCCAGACATATTGAACAAGGGAGATGGAAATCCGGCATTGTTATTTGTAAAGCAAAACGGATTGATATCAACAGTATATCTTCTGACTTAAATAGCCTTGAAATTGAATTATTTTCAGAAGCTATTTCTGAACTAAATATAGCATCAAAAGATGGAACAATAAAAGCAGATGCATGTGATGTAAACGAAGAACGATTTAGATTGAGACTTGAATCCGCTCTTGGGGATGACTGGGGTAATTGGAATATACATGCAGAGCATGGTATGGATTCCAAAGATCTCGTTACGGGAGGGGCATCGATACTTGCAAAAGTAACTCGTGACTCTGCTATCCAAGAGATTTCGTCCAGAACCGGATTAGATGTAGGTTCAGGATATCCGTCAGATCAAAAAACCAGAAAAGCCGTTGAAAAATTACTTTCTGACGGTAAAATTCATGATTCAATAAGGTGGAGTTGGGCTACAGTTTCAGATATTTGGGAGAAATTACATTCAACTCCTGTTCCAGTGCGCTCGAAGGATGGAAATTACGTTGTACAATCATCACTTGACGACTGGAGAGTGTGAGAACCGTCAAATGCATTCATCGGGCCGTAGGGCCGATAGCATGGCAGATTCAGATTGGGATTTGGCGACCGTTGAGACGGTTAGGAAGTATGCTATGCAAAACACATTGGAATACAATGGTCAAGGGCAATCTGGTTCGGTTCTTGGACGCCTCCTTGGAGAAAGGGCAGATTTGAGGCCACATGCTAAATCACTTCGAACACTAGTTGAAAAGGAGGTTCAGGCGGCGAACCAAATGGCTCAAAATCAAGGCATTGAATCTGTTAGGGAACAACTTGCTGCATCAAATCCAGAGGCCTTGGAAAGGCAAAAACAACAGAAACGTGTTGGATTAAAGCCACTCCCTAATGCAATCGAAGGAGAAGTTATTTTGAGATTTGCACCTAACCCAAATGGGCCTTTAACAATTGGTCACTCTAGGGGTGTTGTGATTAATTCAGAATTTGCTTCAATGTATTCTGGAAAAGTAGTATTACGTTTTGATGATACGGACACTAGAGTCAAGCCACCTTTACCAGATGCATATAATTGGATTAAGGATGAATATGAATGGCTAGTTGGTCGGCCTGCTGATGTTATCATTAGGGCCAGCGAGAGAATGCCGGTGTACCTTGATTATGCCAGAAAAATGCTAGAGGGTGGTTTTGGTTATGTGTGTAGATGTACTGCTTCAAATTTTAAATCGCTACGGGATAATTCTACAGCATGTGATTGTAGAGACAATTCGATTGATGTGAATATCCAAGATTGGAATTCTATGAATGATGGTACAATTAACGAAGGAGATGCGGTAGTTAGGGTAAAAACGGATTTGGATTTACCAAATCCCGCTCTTCGCGATTGGCCCGCTTTGAGAATACAACATGCACCACACCCAATGGTTGGTGAATTGTACAAAGTTTGGCCATTGCTGGATTTTCAAAGTGCAGTTGAAGACCATCTGCAAGGAGTGACACATATTGTTCGAGGTAAGGACTTGATGGATTCGACAAGAAAACAGACTTTACTTTACGAGCATTTTGGATGGAAATATCCTGAAACACTCTACTGGGGGCGAGTTAAAGTTCACGAATTTGGAGGCTTCTCTACATCTGGAATGAGAGAGGATATCAACCAGGGTAAATTCAATGGCTGGGATGATTCTAGATTACCGACCATTTCGGCACTTAGAAGAAGAGGTTTTCAATCTCAAGCCATTAGAGAATTTTGGCTAGATTTAGGTTTAACTCAAAAAGACATTTCAATTTCCATGCAAAACATAGAATCAATTAATTCGACAATTATTGATTCTAATTCTGAAAGGCGCTCATTTATTAGGAATCCTCAGAATTTGAGGCTCGAACCAAATGGGTTTGAAGTACCAAATAAATTACAACTTCTCCGACATCCTGATGAGAAAATAGAGGGATTTAGGGAATGGAAAATAATTGATGATTTTCTGATTGAGAAAGACGATTACGCCGATGAAATTCGATTAAAGGATTTTGCAGATGTTGCTATTGACGATAACCTAGCAACTATCAATTCCTTCGAGCGAACTGATAAGCGAGCGATAGCACATTGGCTGCCAATAAATCATTCTAGAGAAGCTAGCTTAATTACTCCTTCAAATGATGGATTCAAAACCGATGAGGGATTTATTGAGAATATCGATTTATTCGAAGGAATGATTTTGCAACTTGAAAGAGTTGGATTTGCTAGAATCGAAAAAATTCCGGAAAATGGTGCGATAGAATTACTCTATTTGCATGGCTAAATGCAATAGTTAAATTCCAATTACCCCCCTAGTAGACATATTGCTATGAAACCATCTTGAAATGATTCCATCAAGGGTCGCATTCAAGGCTATTGAGCATGCCAATTAGCAATATGGCACGTAGTCAGAGGGCTGAGGTTGTGCTAATTATAGCACTTCTAATGCTAATGAGTATACCATATTCACCAGTAGTGGCTGATGAAGATGGTGCTTGCTGCCCCTCTGATGATTTCGATTTATTTTTGTTGGGTAGTGCGGACGACGGGACTCTTTCTCCTTTTGAATCAAAGTTAGATGAGAAATTTGAAAAATTGGTGACTCCATCGATTCAAGGATTAGTGGAAATTGGAACCTGGGAGATAACTTGGGGATTACAAGGAGACTATCCGGATTCAACTTGGGAATTTCGAATACCGTATGAAGTCGAATCTGCAGCTGGGATTCAGGTCAATGCAACGATAGGAGTTAATATCGGGAGTACTTATTTCGAAGGCGATGCTGGAGCGGGCTTATTTCTAACTAATGAAGGCGAAGTGGTAATTCCAATAGATGTTCTCGCGGGAGAAGTACGATCAGGAGATAAAATCAAACTTACATTTTCAGTTAGGAGTTTATCTTTTTCCAGTCCCGGCGATGAAGCAGGAATCCGTTTCGTTTGGGGAACAGATGACTTTAGAGGCAGAATTTCAATGAAATTACCATTGGTTAGTATTGACATGAAAGAACCCAGTGTTAACGGCAATCTAGTCTATTTTCCTGTGTTACTAAAGTCGGGCTTTGGTGACACCATGTGGACCGGTTCAAGTGGTGGATTGTCAGTGGCCAGTAGTTCCATTACCGATAGCCCAATAGCCACCCCAACAAATAATGGAGTAGAAGTCACTTTTGCATGGGAAATCCCAGAGACTGCAGAAACTGGAACATATTTTGTTTTATTTCATTTAATCCCCCAGACCTCACTTAGGATTGAAGCAAATCGGACCTATAATATCGAAGCTGGCGATGGAGGTTCTGGTTCAGGAAATTGGTACCCTGCTACCGAGCCTTTGAGAACTGGGGGGTCGAATCTCAAGATAGATATTGAGGCTAAATTTAATGGAGATTCTGTAGAAAGAGAAGTTAACATTGAATTTGATGGAGCCATGTCTCAATGGGTCCGATGGGGATTAGATAACATCGGAAATGATAGTCTTTCATCTAACAGTTGGTGGAGAAATCTTCGTACGTATTCGGATAACATACCAAGTTCGGAATACAATAATGGGCAAGTAGATGATTCTGAAATTTTGGCCTTAAACAGCCATTTGGTTGGCTCCGCTTCCGACTTGAAATCATTTTTCTCAAATGGACTATATCTTGATGCTGAATCCATTTTCGGAGTTGACCCAGTTAATTTCGGCCCCACAGAAATCACCATCGACATGGGCCATACTAGAGCATTCAGTTCCGAAAGTGTGGCGATCAGGATAGATACTTCCCACGAAGTCAATCCCGGAGAAAGGCAGCAATTGATTGAGTCATTCATTAGGCCAAGCGAAGAAGACCTGTATAATGCAGTGGCGCTAAATGTCGAAATTAGATCAACTGCTTTACAAGGCCTTGGTGGGGTTGCAGCGGAAGATATTGAAGCAAAGCACAGAAGATGGATTTTATTGGAAACTGTTACAATCGACGAAGATGAGATTGATCCTGATTCTTCCTTCCGAGTTGAGTTTGTACCTACTGGTGGGGCTCTTTACTCCCCTCTTGTCTCCGCTATGGTGTCAGTATTTATGCTGGTTCTCGCCTTGGGATTAGGTATGTTTTTGACAAGAAAAAGAGCAAGAGTCCCCTCTATGTTGACTGTTGTCGTTCTTGGAGGATTATCATTGACATTATACGTATTAGGTTTAGACCTACCCTTTGTTTTGGGAGTGGTATCTTCCAGTATGCTATTGGTTTTCCCTGTAGCACTAGTCTCGCCTAGAACCGATTATTCACGAAGAATGGTTGAGGGCAATGGACCAAGCGCACATGTTAATTGTCCGAATTGTGGGGTATCTAACCCTGTAGAATCTGAAGTTCGACCACTGAGGTTGGAATGTATAGGCTGTGAATCAACCCTACGGTTAGAATGATAGTTCAGCCTGACTGAACCCTTCCGGTTGAAATTAGTGAATCAACAAGTGTATGTGATGCTTCAATTGCTGGAGCTTCTTTCCATAGCCTAGCGGCCCGTAAAGTTTCAGAGGCTAAATCACTGTCCCAATTTCTACCGACCACTCTATGCCAACCAAGTTCTTCCATTCTTGCAGTTGAGGGTGTTGAACGAGAGAGAGCAGGGCGCATTAGATGAGAGAGGGCCCTCGCTCTTCCTTCATTATCTAGTTCAGGCCATTTTGAGGAAATAGCTTCTAGGGCTAATTCCTCCACCCAAGGAGTATTGGATAATTCAATTGAAGATACCTCTGGCATTGGGACTATATTTATCGAACCTTCATCCATCAAAGTATCTCTCAAGGCAGTAAAGACTGGATCATATGTCGTATCCAATGCAGAATTTAGCCAATTACCAGAAATTAACCAGGGCCTCAATCTTCTGACCCTGACACCATTGGGAGCCAATGATTGGGCAATTGCATGGGACTGTGCTACTGTGGTCAATGGCCCCCGAAGTGAAGCTCCTGATGAAGAAACCAAACCATCAACTAGTGCGGTCTCCAAACTTAGTCTTGGAGGTTCAGTGGTATAACTTGGACCTGAAATTTGGGCAGGGCCCACCACATGGATCCATGATCCTTCAGAAGGCGATTCAAGCTTAAATCGGCGTCTATAGGGGATTCCTAAATCTAGTAATGCGGCCTCGATTGGAGCGATTGAAAGTGCTCCAATAAGGGAAGGTGCTGCTAGAAGCATAATTGTTCCATTGTAAGCTCGCAAACCTGTAACTGCTTGCTTTAGTATGGGCGCAACTGTTGAGAATGGTTCTGACTCAAGCAGAGGCTTCATCGGCCTTGCTTAGTAGAGGTGGTTAAAATTTCCATCGCCTACCGATTATGAAAAAGCAGATGAAAAATAGTGAGATTTACTCTACCATCAATCGGAGCTGGTCTCGTTTGTACACCCAATCGGAGTCTAACTTCCCAGAACTTCTGTAATATCTTGCAAGTCTACGAATTCTAGACTCTGTTAATTCGAGTTGACGGCGGTTATGCAAATCTTTGTGGTTCGCATCTAGATGGTCAATCATTCTCAGTGCTTGACGCATCAAATTCATCATATCCTCAGGATATCTTCCACCGATTCCATTCCTTTCCAGAGTTTCTGCAATTCTCTCACCTGTTACCAATCTTACATCGGGAACAGCGTGCTGATCTCGAAGTATGGTTCCGATCATTGCAGTAGAATGGCCTTCCCCTGATAGTTTGAGGATTAAATCCTCGACCGCTTTCTTATCAGACTCTGACCAATCGGGCGCGGCGGAAATATTTGGCTTATCAGAGCCACTTTTGCCTTTCCCTTTACTATGCATTCGTGCCACTTTGGTCACCTCAAGCGGCCTGCCGACCTGCTCCCCCTCTTTAATCGCTACGCATATCACCCGAAGGGTGTAATCATCACAATCGGTGTTTTGCTTTGGCCAATCTACCTGGCCCGTTAGGCCATTCCCATCCTGCTGCCTCTGCTCTGGCACTACCAATCAGCTCACCATCTTGGAAGACAAGAAGTTCATCCCCAATGCAAATGTTCTCATCAGCACTCTGGACATTACTTGAGAATAAATCCCCTCGCCAGTCAAAATCGGAAATCAATTCTACTCGTCCTAAAGCCCCGCATGACTCCAATACCGGCAGGGCTGCCTTTGAAAATGAAAAACGGCCTGAACGGGGATTCCATAGTGCCATTTGGATTTGATTTTTCTCGATACGAAATATCGGTGGTCTACCACTTACTTTCGTACCCTCTAACCAGTCATCAGTTCCGTGTTGGAATCTTGAGAGTGCCTTCAATTTCTCAAGTCGATGCAGGCTTTCTTTAACGTTCTTTATATCAAATACATCGATGGCATTTTCTATGGCTTGATTAAGCCTATCTAATGAATCCCCTGAGCCTGCAGATTCACTATTGCGAGTATCAGTCACCTGAATTCCTTCGAATTCTAAATTGATTCCTGAATGGTTTATGATTCTGGAAAAACCATTACGTCGAGCGTACAATTCCACCATTTCGCGAATATAGTTCAATTCATCAACGTCCCAATCTCCTGTCACAGGAATATCGTAATGTGCAGCAGGCCAAATGTCCTCTAATTCTCTAGGTACTAATCCCAAAGGAGCTGTGACCATTACCTCATGAATGCCCCTTGTTGGGATTGCTCGCTGAAATCTGCGGTGCGACTTAGACAAACGATAGGGTTTCTGAGCAGAACAAGGCAGAAGAAGCATTACTTTTCGTTGATGATTTGGAGGGGTATGGATATGAGATACTCGTCGTCTCCAATCTTGGATGAGTGGATCATCTCGACTATTATGAGAATAGCAAAGAAGATTGGTTCCTTGAGGGACTACACGTTCAAGAGAGGCTGAACCTGGAGATTTTGCGGCCAATTCTGCCATCATGGAGTCATGCCTTCGTAATCTTTCTACTGACCTTGGGCTAGTGAGTGCTTGACGCTCAGCAAGTTGTCTAATTGTTCCATTTCTGATTGCTGAACGCGTAGCCGCCAAAGCCCTATTCCATGCTTCAATTTGAGTTTGTAAATCCGTCTTTTCGCCCAAAATAGAATCGGGTTCTCTAGGTCCATCCTCGGTCAGTAAAACACCTCGGCCAACAGCCTCATGAGATCTTGAAAGGTCGAATAAATCTACACCCATCCAAGTAAGCAATGCGCAATTATCAGGACCTCCTATACCAGGCGTCCAAATTAATGAGGTAGGGAATCTACGTCTAATTGTATCAAGAGCCTCAATTAGTCGACCTGGACGCTCAGCAAGTTGGGGGGCATCAATCAGGGCAATTACTGAAGGTTCCATTTTTTCATCAAGTAGATTTGAATCATGATGCAAGGCTTGCCAAGAAACTGGCAGAAATTGAATACCTTGAGGACTTACACCACTATCTGATTCATCTAAGCTAGAAGGCAGGATCAGACCCTCTACTGAATTCCAACATTCTAATTCTCCAAAAGGCAAACATAAATCATCTAAGACTTGTATTGATATCGTCGCCGGAATAGTATTAGGATTTCTCTGAAACTGAAATGCTGCGATAGATAAAGGCAATTTAGGATCATCTGAAGATAAAACCAAACCGGGCGTCCAAGATGACGGTGATGCCCTATCGCCAAGAGAAAAAATGCGTGCAAAACGATTCCTTGCGGCGATACCACGGGCAAGTGGACGCTCTGCTGCCTCCTCTTTCATTGGTCTCTCTAATGAAGCAGTCCGCTTGAAGGATTCTAAGGGAGAAGCCGTCCCGTAGGAACGTGAGACGCACTTCAACCGTCGTTATGGTCGTGTTAATTGCCACCTTAGGAGGTTCGATCTCGGTCGCCTCTCAGGATGCTCAAGAAACCATTTATCTGATTGATAATGAGCAAAATTTCCCAGAACCTCTCCCCATTTACGTCGAAATCACTTGTCAAAAATTATCCTGTTCTGGTTTGCAACTGGAAGTTTTTAGCGAGGATGGAAATTATACGGTTGCGGACACTCATGAGATTCGACTTTCATACCTAGCACAAGGTAATGTTAGCCTAAAGTTAAGTGCGAATCCGGGAACAACATTAGAACATTTAACCATAAAAATGACTCAGTCAATAAATCAGGATTCAAATTTGATTTTCAAAGAGGAGATGGATTGGCTAGATAATGTCCCAAGCCCAGGCACAAATGTAGAACAGAAAATAGTTGATTCAAATCTGGTTTGCTCGATTGACACCTGTAAAGTTCCCGTTTTTTCGAATACCCATTGGATAGTTGGTATGCTTGAGGATGACTCAGACAGAGATTCAATACAAATCCAAGGTGATTCGGGAGATATCATCCACATGCCAACACCACTAATGCCCAATTCTGTCGAATTGGAATTTTGGATTAGGAATGATACAAGTAAAACCCTGCTAAATGAAATAGAGGATAGAGAAAATGGTGACTTCCTTTTCGAATATCCAGATGAAGGAGAACTTTGGCTTAGACTTAAGCAACTACCAGAATCTAGTTTTACTAGCTATGAACTGTATATTTTCTCATTTTCAAGGCAATTTGAGAGTTCATGGGGAGAATTATCAAGCACATGGGGTGAACAACAACCTCTATCATTTCCTAATGAAACAGAACGTATCACAGGATGGATTTCATCAGAAGATTTTGAAGGAGATTCAATCCGTATAAATGCGGCTAGTAGAATGAACCTGATTTTGAATTGTTCTGATAGATTTGGTGAAGTAAATTTCCAAGTTTTTCTTTTATCAGAAAATGAATCATCTTCACCTGTTGAGGAAAACTGTTCGAGCCCTATCCTAACCAATGTGGATACTGAATCTATTGAGATTCGTATGACCTCTGACTCCCTTGCAGAGTGGAGCATTGGTTTGACTGAGAATCCAAAAGGAGACGCTGGGGCAATGGGTGATGCTCCAGATAGACTTTGGACAGTTGATGATGATCTATCAAAATGGCCTAGATTGCACACAAATTATAGTATATCAGCGACGATGTCCTCGGATGAATCCGTTGATGTTTATTCCTTTGAAGTGACTTCAATAAATGGTTCTCGATTACATATTGATTATGACTATTCACAGCCAGTAAGTTATCAAATTTTAATTTTAAATCAAGAATCTGGGTTAATAACTAATACATCAAAAGGAGGGTTGATTGACGCTCCAACAGGAATTCATGCCATCAGAGTTGAAAAAATAGGAGAGAGAAGTTTGACATTCTATGATTTCACATTAGTCAATAATGGAGAAGTAATCGAGGAAAAGCCAGATACATTTACAGATCAATCTAGTTTATTTGCAAGTTATTACATATTTGCAGGATTATTTCTTCTCGCACCTGCGATGTTAGTATTATTTTGGAATCGTAACCGGTGGAGTAATGGATTATACCAAATAGAAATCGAACAACATGAACTTCGAAGATTAAGGCGATTACGAGAGAGACTCACAAACATATTGGCAAAAGATGACTTGAATGAGCAAGTAATCGACTCTGCATTACACCAATTGGGAGACAGTCCATGGCAAGCTGTGGTAGAAGATTGGGGCGCACCGTTGCTTAGACACAATACAAAACAAATCGAAATATGTGCCTGGAAAATTTTGGAAGGTGCCACGACTCTACTAATTGGAATTAGAGTGGACCATTCCCCTTGGGAGTTAGCTGCTATGAGGGTTTATGCACCTGAAGGAGCAAATGTTAGTATCGTCCAAGTGTCACCTAAGCATCTATTCAACGGCGATGAAATTTTCTTGGACACTTTGGCACCAAATAGCAAAACCTTCCTCAAATTGGCAATTGAGGGAGAGCCGTCGAATATTGGTTTCCATCTATCTGGTCTGGTAGATGGAGAACCACTAGCCGCGGTTCCAAATAAAGCAATAGATTGGTCATGAGCGCCGTCTATTTCTTGCTTCTTCGATAATATTTTCAGTAATCGATTTTTTACTACCCAATTCCTCTCTTAAATCTTGTAACCGTTTTTTTGTAGTACGCGAAACTTTCTCTGGCATTGATAGTTTAAGCAAAACCATGACTGCACCTCTGCCCCGTTTCCCTCTTGGGAAAGGCAAACCACGATTTAGAATAGTAATTGTTTCCCCAGGCTTTGAGCCTGGTTTTATGTTGACTTTTAATGGAGAACCATCGATGTGAGGAAACTCAATATTAGCACCTAGAAGTAAATCGAGATAACTCACAGGAAGCGCCATCAATAAGTCTGAACCATCTCTTTCAAACCATTCATGATCTTCCACCATAATTTCGATGTATAAATTTCCAGGACTTCCATTTTGATGTCTCGGAGATTCGCCATGGCCGCTCAATCTCAATCTTGTTCCACTATCAATTCCTGCTGGAACTGAGAATTTTACTTTCTTCGATTGCTTTGCTCTACCTTCACCTGAACATGATTTACATGGATTTTGAATGATTTTCCCGTCTCCGCCACAGGCACCACAATCTTGAGTGACTTGTTGTTGGAAAGGACCTATTCTTTCTATTCTAGTGATACGCCCTCTACCATCACAGGTTGGGCATATTCTTACTCCATCTGGAGTTTCTGAACCAATACCCTCACAACTTGTGCAATGAGTTAGTACTTCAATATCTAATTCATCATCAACCCCATTAAAGGCATCTTGGAAGGTTATGTCATGTCGAATAAGTAAATCGGAACCCCTAGAGGCCCTTTGTCGACCGCCCCCACCAAATAATGATGAGAAAATAGAATCAAAACCACCTCCAAACAAGTCATCAATACTTATGTTGACTCCTTGGAATCCCCCAGAACCCCAAGGTGATCCACCAGGTCGGTCGTGCCCAAACATGTCGTACTTTCTCCTTTCATCGGGGTTAGAAAGTATAGCATATGCTTCCTGAACTTCCTTGAAACGAGCTTCAGCATCAGGGTCATCAGGATTCTTATCAGGGTGGAATTTTCTGGCCTTTGAACGGAAGGCTTTCTTTAGGTCTGATTCAGATGCTTTCCTGTCAACACCCAATACTTCGTAGTAATCCCTCTTCTGACTCAAGCGACCACCACATATGATACCCAACAAGCACCTGTTTTCAACCCATTGGATTGCTCAGAGGAAAGCACCACAACCAGTGCAGTATGCGGTTCCGCTATTATTGACAGCACCACACTCTTTACAGGAGATTACAGATCTATCCTTTGTAGAAGTTTTTACTGATGACCATTGATTTTCTTCCTCAATATCCCAATTAGTTTGATTACTTGATTTAGCAGATTTTTTACTAGCGATTTTTTCTGCTTTGGCGGCAGCCCTAGCAGCAGCTTTCTCTGCTTTCAGGGCTGCCTTGGCCTGCTTTGCAGCTTGTTTTTTCTCCTTTCTCTCCAACTTAGCAGCATTCTTTTCCCTACGTGCCAATTCTTTTGCGAGTCTACGCTTAGCTGAAGCTTCTGCACTGGAACTGAACGAACCTGTCTGCTTTTCAGGAACTTCTGAATCTGTCGAATCTATTCGCAAATTACCAGCAATACCTTCCACCTGAACGTCTACATCCATTCGTGTGTCTTGGGAATCTAATTCAATCTCATTTCCTTCCTTATTCAAATCGGAGATACGTCCACTCATTCTTTGTTGGATTCGTAAACCTGACCTTCCTTTCGGTGTTATTTGTGCCTGTGCCTCTAAGCGTTCCAAAGCCGCATCCCCACGCCCCCAGAGGCCCTTATCTTCCATTTTGTACATTTTCGAAAGTCCTTTGATGGCACTAGACCGGTGGTATTCATGGTCCTCAACCACTCTGTACTTTAGGTACATGATTATTCCCAAAATTATTGCTAATGAGTGTATTACGACTTGGGCTATAATATCCTCTATCAGTAATTCTTCGATATTGGGTAGGCCAAATCTCAAGGCCACAACACAGACTGTTGGAGCAAAAAGCAAAGCCATGCTAATCAGCGGAGAACGCTCTGCCATGATGTGGCCTCCTAAATCCAAGGTTTGAATCATTCGCGATATTGTGAGACACACATACCATAGATATCATGACCCTCCTTTCAGCCGAGAATATTGTGGAACCAATCATTACTGTATCAACTGTAGTGGAAAATCACGAGGATATCTCTATGGTTAACGGTGCGGTTACAAGATTGTTTCCGGATTGGGATTGTAAGAATCCACAACCAAAACAAGAATACCCAATTATTCGTGAGGCAGAAGTCCTTACTGGAAATTCAGATTCACTTTCATCGGTAATTGAGAATTGTAAAAATAATCGTATTTTGGATACCGCCCTTGATGCAATGACTCTGAATTTAATTGATGATTGTACAAGTTTTTTCCTGTCCCGACAAGCGGCATTTGTTGGAAAGGTATCATTTGTTGTAGACGAGTCACCTATGGGAGGAGTAATTGAAGTAGGTTTGCAAGGAGAAAACCTTGGGTTATGGTTAGAGCAACAAACCTGGCATGAAGGCAGAAATAGCATACCTAGAACTGTTGGGGATGATTTACAGATGGAGAATGATGGAACTCCTAAGGAATGGTTCGATAATAGGGGTAGGAGAACCGTAAATTTGGACTAATTTCTAGGGATACCTGATTTCATCCATTCTTCAATTAGAGGTTTGTCTGCAGGTAACCATTTTACGGAATTTAGAGATCTTTGGTCTAACCACTTGATAACGTCATGTTCGATTGGAATTATTGTATAAGAGTCAACTATCCCACAATCCCAGATATACAATGATACAAATCTATCTTCGTATTCATGATATATTGTAGCCACCTTACTCTTTGGATTAACATGGATTCCTAATTCTTCAAAAATTTCTCTTCTAAGTGCTGTTTCCTCGGATTCTCCGGGGTCAATCTTCCCACCAGGAAATTCCCACCACCCTCCCCAAGCATCCTCTGGAGGCCTACGACAGGATAGAATACGATTGTTTGAATCAAATAATAGAGCCCCGACTACTCTTAATGTCGGTTTAATTGCAAGTATTTGGATTATACGAGATATTACTTCGATTTGTCTGTCTAAATCAATTTCCTCTTCGGGAGGCAAATGGATAAATATCGCAGGGATTTTTTGATTGTTTGACTCTATAGAATTGAGTGTTCTAAAAAAAGTTTCATTACATACAAAAGAACCTGCATTTTCACTCCATTGCACATCTTCTTCTTCCTCAAATTCCTCATCCAAAATATGCTTAGAAACTGTAGTTTGATATTTTAGAGGGGCATCTTTCACTATTTCTTCATTAGATATTCTTCCGGAATTATCTGCTATTGAAAAGTCCGATTTATTATGGGCCCAACGCTCCATAGAAATTATTTTCCTTGATTCGGCTAGACCCATTTGAATAATTGCGTCATATTTTTCGCCATTTTGAATTTTTTCTGATACTGTACGTGAGCCCGCTTCATCGCAGGTTAACAGCAAGGGCTCGATAGAAATTCCAGATATCACTTTCGATTGTAAAATCGTCATTACTTTATTAGATACATTCACCTTATTCCTTCCGAAGGCAGGGAAGGAGGTCAGCAGAACCCTCTTTTCCACAGCCGACCGAATAACTGTCGGTAGTTGTGTTTTGCGTGCACGAAGCATCGTCAGATTCATTCGCCTTATGCTTTGCCAAAGGTCAATGGCAAGTGATTATGTCGTGCAAGTCGTCGAAGACGATGTTGACGACACAGGGCCTCTGGGTGTTGTTAGAGTCATCTGGTACGAAATCAGTGGGGGAATCGGCCCATGGGGTGCACTTAGGCCATTAATTGCTATAATATTGGCATTGATTCCCTTCTTTTTCATCGGACAACACTTTAATCGACAACATCGTAAAGCTGCTAGTTGGTTTGCTGTACAATTCCCGCTTATCCTCACCATAGTGTTGTGGCCTGTTCTGTATGTCTGGTCAATCGGAGATGCTTGGTGGGTTTCAAGTGGTATTGTCGCTAGAACAGAATCTAGGTAGGTTGCGTAATGGTGGGAAAAATTGTCAATATTGCCGGGTATAAATTTGTAGATTTACCCGACCGAGACGAACTTCGAGAACCATTCAAATCAGTCTGTGACGAAGTCGGTTTACTAGGTACGATATTGCTTAGTCATGAAGGAATAAACTTCTTCCTATCAGGTAGTCAATCTTCAATTGATTCATTTATTGAATATCTAGAAAAGGATTCACGATTCATCAACATTCCACTAAAAATTTCTTACAGCGAAAGAATGTCGTTTCGTAGAATGAATGTGAGATTGAAAAAAGAAATCATTTCTCTTGGACTAGAGTCAATAAGACCGTCTGAATCTACCGGTGAAACAATTTCCCCCTCTACCTTCAAATCTTGGTTAGACGAAGGTAGAGAAATTGTCGTCCTAGACACTAGGAATGATTACGAGGTGCGTTTAGGTACTTTCGAAGGAGCGGTCGACCTCAATTTATCGACATTCAGGGCATTTCCGGACGCTCTTGCAAAGTCTGAAATTGATAAAAATCAGACTGTGGTAATGTTCTGTACAGGTGGAATCCGTTGTGAAAAAGCTAGTGCGGTTATGATGCAACAAGGATGGTCGGACGTCAGACAATTGGAAGGAGGAATTCTTGGTTACTTCGAAGAGGTTGGCGGAGAACATTGGAATGGCGATTGTTTCGTTTTTGACCGAAGGGTTGCCCTTGATCCTGCACTTGAGGAGACTACAACTCAAATGTGTTGGGCCTGTAGAGAGCCATTAACTGAAGAAGAAATGGAAAGTGAACAATATGAGATCGCTAATTACTGTCCGTATTGCATTGAAGATACTAGAACCCTTCAGGGAGCTCCATAGGACTAAACAAATGGCCAGGGCTGGTGGCTTCAGCCATCTGAATTCTTAGACGCATTTCCCAATCACGGAGTAGTGTAATTACTGATGAAAAAGGTATTTCTGCGCCATTGATTATCACTCTAATCATGGTGTCAAGTATGTCCATCCTATCTTCATCCAGTGTGCCTAGAAGCTTATCCAAAGGAAAGGACTCTATTGTTGGAGCATTGTATTTCTGGTCTATATCCCACGGTTGTGAAATATTTTCGGGTAATTTTTCACCACTTTCTGAGGCTGTACGATTTAATGATTCAAGTAGAGTACGGATATATTTTGAAACTACCAATGAAACCTCTATTACGGGTAAGTTATATTGCTTCACGAAGTTTACCATATTTTCTTGGAGGAATAGTAACCTTTCTTCTACAGGTGAATCAGGAGCTGGGATCTTGGTATTCTCATCCAATGATATCACCTAAAATCTGCCTCTAGGAGAAATCAATAGACCTCGTATCATATCTCATTGGTGAGCCACTATCTCCCCAAACCCCATCGATGATGTCATCATTAATTTCAAACCAATCATTGTACCAATCACCATCTGAGTCCCAATTAGTTGGATCAGTACCGTCTGCAAAATTATCCCCGTCTATATCTATATTCCACCATCCATAGACATATTCTCCTAAGCCTATATTGGGCAGATGGTATTGATCTCCTGCAAATCTATTGTAAGAATCTGCCCACACACCATTGACTAGAATTTCATCATCGTTTGTATTTACCACTTGGTAATCTATATCGTTATCGTCAATAATTAATGTGTATAATTGGTTTGAATTGTAAGTGCCATCTTCATTTGCAATCGCGTACATTTTGAAATAATTTGTTGTGATTCCTGAACTACCAGAACATAGGCCCAGGAGAGACTCTCTTAGTTGCCACCACTCCACAACTATATTCCCATAACAATCCACAAGATTTGCTTGCCGAACTAATTGAGGAGAGGAGAGTGTAGCATTAGAAATACCGTAATACTCTTGGAAATTATTGTATGGGATGTATACACAATTACCCCCAGTACAGTCCCAACCTCCGTCATTGTCAGCATCTTGTCCCGCATCAGATGGGTCAGTCGCATCATGAGTGAACCAAGTCCATTCAAGATTTGGTCTACCAATTACCCCACCGTTGACAGTGACCGGTTTCAATACGCTAGGAGTGATCTGATACCAATCCACTGATATTTTTAGATATGAAGACCAATTATCATTGGTTTCATTCCAACCTCTAAAGTACTCATAAAAATCAGGCATCATATCGCCATCAGTATCATTGTCTAAAGGATTAGTTCCATATTTGAATACCTCTCGGCCATCTGAAAGATTCAAATTTTGAACATAATCAACCACTAACCCTCCAATAAATACCGGCTCCATGACATTTGAGTCTTCATCACTATCCAATTTAAGCGGATGAGTTCCATTGTTGAATTCCATGATATTTGTGAAAAATAATTCAGTATTTGATTGTGGTATTTGATCAATTGGAGGTGCTAAAATGAACTCTCTGTTATCCCATACACCTTGCTCGGAAACATTGTCAAATTGTGTTCTATCATACCAACCATCTGCATCGGGGTCATAGTTCACATCCAACGGATTTAGAGGATTCAGAGACCAGCGATAATCGTTAACAGGTAACCATTCGCCGTAAATTGA
>CETU01000763.1_pt1 | contig 28038 bp, 26 predicted proteins | sample 356531 | NCBI WGS metagenome assembly CETU01 (sample SAMEA2623488, study PRJEB7988) | marine metagenome | isolation source: saline water (ENVO:00002010), including
TCTGGATTCTCTAGAATTTAGGGTACCAAATTCATAAATAAGCATTCGATTGCAAGGAAAACTAGTCTTCGTGAAAAAGAAAAACAATAAACAAATTCAGAAGCTAAATGGTTCCTTAAGTCATTCAACAGAAACAGCATTAAAGAAATATTTCAAAACCTTAAATGGCCATAAACCAAATGATCTTTATCAGTTGGTCCTAAAAGAAATGGAAAGACCTTTGATGAAAGAAGTCATGAAACACACGGATAATAATCAAAGTGAGGCTTCAAAAGTTCTTGGAATAAATAGATCCACACTCAGAAAAAAATTGAAGCAATATAAGCTTATCTAGGAACCAAACCAATGACAGGGGATGGAAGATTAAAAATAAAGAATGCCCTAGTCAGCGTTTCTGATAAAACCGGATTAGAAAAACTTGTTACTTGTTTAGATCAAAATAAGGTTTCTATCTTCTCAACAGGAGGCACTGCTAAGTTCATTGAATCACTTGGAATAAATGTCACAAAAGTCTCAGAAATCACAAACTTCCCTGAAATCATGGATGGCCGAGTTAAAACGCTTAACCCATTAATCTATGGAGGCATATTAAACAGAATCGGCATTGATGATGATATTCAGAAAGAGTATGGGATGATAAATTTAGATCTTATGGTAATCAATCTCTATCCATTTGAAAAAACTATTTCTAGAAATAATGCCGATGAAACAGATGCCATCGAAAATATTGATATTGGCGGTCCAAGTATGATTAGAGCATCAGCAAAGAATTTTTATAATAAAGCTATCTTAACTGATCCTGAGGATTATGAATCGCTCATGGATGAACTAAAAAGAAATGATTGTTCAGTTTCAGAAACTACTAGGAGAAACCTTGCTATACAAGCATTTAAAAAAACAGCAATCTATGATTCTGTGATTCATGACTATTTATCATCAAAAGTTGAAAAAGAGCTGCTTCCTCATGAAATACCTCTTGGTCTCAAAAAAATCACATCACTAAGATATGGAGAAAACCCACATCAGAGTGCTGGCTTATATGTTTCAAATAAGAAAGAAGACAGTTTAGCAAATGCTAAAATACATCAAGGGAAAGAGCTTTCTTATAATAATTACCTTGATGTAAATACTGCCATGAATTGCGTGATGGAATTCGATGATCCAGCTTGCGTAATAGTGAAGCATGTCAATCCATGTGGTGTTGCGATTGGAACTAATATAAAAAATGCTTATGAAAGATCATTTGAAACAGATCCAGAATCAGCATTTGGCGGTGTAATAGCTGTAAATAGCTCTGTTGATAAAGCATTTGCGTCCACTTTAATAGAAAATCAATTTGTAGAGGTTATTATCGCTCCTGACTTTTCAAAAGATGCCCTTGATGTCTTCAAAAACAAGAAAAATATTAGAGTAATATCAAAAACAAAGTTTGAAAAAGGCTTCATGCCATACTCAATCCAAGCAATAGATGGGGGATTCTTGGTACAAGAGGATGATTGGAAAATCATTGATAAAGAGAATTTAGAATATGTGACTGATAAAAAACCAACACCTGACGAAGTCTTGGATCTGCTTTTCGCTTGGAAGGTCTGTAAATATGTAAAGTCCAATGCAATTATTTTTGCAAAAGATCGACAGACCATAGGCATAGGTGCGGGACAGATGAGTCGTGTGAATAGTGCAAAAATTGCTAGCTTAAAAGCAGCTACGGCTAAGCTAGAAACAGCAGGTTCAGTTATGGCCTCTGATGGTTTTTTTCCATTCAGTGATAGTATTGAAATGGCATCTGATAATGGAATTTCATGCATTATTCAACCAGGTGGATCAATCAAAGATAATGAGGTCATCGAGGAAGCAAACAAACAAAACATTGCAATGGTTCTAACACGTATGAGACATTTTAGGCATTGATCAATGGTTAGTCTTTTGATTATTGGTAGCGGCGGAAGAGAACATGCTTTCACTTGGAAGGCTTCACAATCTGATCTTGTTGATAAAATTTTTGTAGCGCCTGGGAATGCTGGAACTTCGCTTGAGTCTAAAGCTGTGAATATCGAAATAAGTCCTAATGATATTGAAGGCCTAGTTTCTTTTTCTAAGAAAGAAAATATTGGTCTTGTTATTGTTGGCCCAGAGGATCCATTGGTAGATGGAATCACTGATGCATTCATGAAAGCTGGAATCAACTGTTTTGGACCTCAATCAATAGGAGCTCAACTTGAGGGCTCAAAAGATTTTGCAAAATCTTTTATGAAAAAACATAACATCCCAACAGCCAGCTATGAAAGCTTTACTGATGCAGATCATGCTAAGAAATATATTCAGGAAAATGAGTTGCCACTTGTCATTAAAGCTGACGGTTTAGCTGCAGGAAAAGGTGTTGTCATAGCAGAAAACTATGAAACTGCTATAAAAACTATTGATGAATTTATAAGCGAAACAAAATATGGAGAAGCCAGTAAAAAAATCATAATTGAGGAATTTCTAATAGGACAGGAACTAAGTTATATAGTTATGGTAGACGGTACTGAATATCTACCCCTTGCAACGTCTCAGGATCATAAAACCATCGGAGATGGAGATGTTGGTCTCAATACTGGTGGTATGGGAGCGTACTCTCCTGTTCCATTTGTAAATAACGAACTGGATACTACAATTAAGGAAAAAGTTATCGAACCTACAGTTAGAGGTCTTTCTAAAGATGGAATTAGTTTCAGAGGGTTTCTATATGCAGGTCTCATGATTGACTCTAATATGAATCCAAAAGTATTAGAGTATAACTGCAGATTTGGAGATCCTGAGACTCAACCAATAATGCTAAGACTGAAATCAGATCTTATCGATATGATTCAAACTTGCTTCTCTGGATGCATTAGCGATTATAATGTTAAGTGGGATAATAAATCAGCTATGGGTGTCGTAATCTCTAGTCATGGTTATCCAGAATCATACGAAACTGGCAAAGAAATTATTGGGCTAGAAACTCTTTCTGATAGGAATGATGTTAAAGTCTTTCATTCCGGAACACGCTCAGTGAATGATAGCATCCTTACGAATGGAGGAAGGGTGTTATGTGTGACAGCTCTTGGGAATGATTTAAATCAATCTAATGAAAATGCATACCGTGCCGTAGATCAGATTGACTGGGATGGAAAATATTTTAGAAAAGATATTGGTTTTAGAGTGATGAAATAATTTTATTTCTTCATTGACTCAAAAAATTCATTATTCGTTTTTGTATCCTTCATCTTATTAAGAAGGAACTCAACAGCAGCAATCTCATCCATATCGTGAACAACCTTTCGAAGAACCCACATTTTCTGTAATTCTTCAGGATCCATTAGAAGATCTTCTCTCCTCGTACCTGACTTATTGATATGAACAGCAGGATATACTCTTTTATCAGCTATTCTTCTATCTAGTGCTATTTCCATATTACCTGTGCCTTTAAATTCCTCGAAAATAACTTCATCCATTCTGGAGCCAGTGTCAACAAGTGCAGTTGCTATAATAGTCAAACTTCCACCCTCTTCTAAGTTTCTTGCAGCGCCAAAGAAGCGTTTTGGTTTCTGAAGTGCATTCGCATCGACACCGCCTGTCAAAACCTTTCCTGATGCGGGTGCGACAGTATTATATGCTCTGGCTAATCGGGTTATAGAGTCCAAAAGAATAACCACGTCCTTTTTATGCTCAGAAAGTCTTTTTGCTTTTTCCAAAACCATATCTGCGACTTGAACATGTCTAGATGCTGGTTCATCAAATGTGCTTGATACAACCTCTCCTCTGACTGTTCTTATCATGTCTGTAACCTCTTCAGGCCTTTCATCAATAAGTAAGACAATCAAATGAACATCGGGATAATTTGTAGTTATAGATGATGCAATATTTTGAAGAAGTATTGTTTTACCAGCTTTAGGTGGCGAAACAATAAGACCTCTTTGTCCTTTTCCGATTGGAGAGGCTAGGTCAATTATCCTTGCAGTCAAATCTTCAACGCTTCCTGAGCCCTGCTCAAGCTTGAGTCTTTCTTCAGGAAAGTATGGGGTCAAGTTTTCAAATAATGCTTTGGTTCTTACATTTTCAGGATCCTCGAAATTAATCTCGGATACTTTTAGCATTGCAAAATAGCGTTCATTATCTTTTGGAGGTCTTACCGAACCTGATACAGTATCTCCAGTCCTCAGATTAAATTTTCTAATCTGAGTCGGTGATACGTATACATCATCTGGACCAGCAATATATGAAGTATCAGATGATCTTAAGAAACCAAAGCCATCTTGCAAAATCTCTAATACTCCCTCTCCGAATATTCTTTTATCTTCTGCCGCATGAGCTTTTAAAATGGAAAAGGTTATATCTTGTCTTCTGGCCCTTGATATATTTTCGATACCCATTTCCTCAGCGGTTGCTTGGATCTCGGTTATTGATTTTGTTCTTAAGTCAGGCAAGCTGAGGACATCATCGCCCTCTAGTTCTGATTTTGATATTACGTCATCAGAGGTGAATGTTGCCGCTCTGTCTTGGAAGTCTTTCTTGTGTCTCGGACCTCTTTTTCTTTTATGTTTACCGTTGTTTGGCATTTTTACTTATTTTGGTTAATAAAATCTTGTAGTTGTGATTTTGATGCAGCTCCAATATGTTGGGACTGGACTACTCCATCTTTGATCATAATCAATGTGGGTATACTTCTTATTGAAAACTTCATAGCAGTCTGACTATTATTATCAACGTCGACTTTTACTATCTTTACACTCCCATCAAGCTCTCGGTCCAGCTCCTCAAGAATTGGTGCTATCATCTTGCAGGGCCCACACCATTCAGCCCAAAAATCAACCAGTACAGGTATCTCAGATGAAATCACATCCTTCTCAAATTCTTTGTCTGTAGTATTAGTTATTCCCATATTAAAAAATTGATTATGTATTGATTATTGATTTAATGACTAATATCGAGAAACTTGTTGTTTTCACACCGTGGCCCCGGTTTGATATAGTCATTTCACCTCTTAAAGTTTGATATTGCAAGTTTTTTTACAAAAAATTTTTATATAATATTTTTTGCATTTAAAATCAATGACTTAAAATAGAACTAAATTACAATGAAATCAAAAAATACAGATAAATTACTCATTGATGAGCTGAGGAGAATATCAGTAAATGCTGGTAATGCTATTTTAAAAGAATATAAGTCCGATATTAAAATAGAAAAAAAAGATGATTCTTCGCCAGTCACTAATGCAGATTTAATTTCTAATGAAATTATCAATGAAAGCCTAGAAAGATTAACGCCAGACATCCCAGTAATTTCTGAAGAAAACTCAAATATATCCTATGAAAAAAGAAAGTCATGGGATAGATACTGGTTAATTGATCCACTTGATGGAACTAAGGAGTTTATAAAGAAAAATGGTGAGTTCACAGTCAATATTGCGTTGATAGTTTTCAACGAAGCACAAATTGGCTTAATAAATGCACCAGTTATGAAAAATATATTTTGGGGTCATAAGGAGCATGGTGCTCATATGCAAAATCAAAATGGCACAATCACGAAACTTAAAGTCACAAAAAAAATTGGAAATACCCGAAGGATTGCAATCAGTAGATCTCATAAATCGGGTGATCTAAAAAAATACTTAAGCAAAATAAAGAAATATAAAGAAATTGGAATAGGTAGCTCACTGAAATTCTGTCTTGTTGCGAACGGTGATGCAGACTATTATCCCAGACTTGGTCCAACATCGGAATGGGATACAGCTGCAGGGCAAGCGATTCTTGAATCAGCTGGAGGATCTGTGCTAAAGCTTTCTGGTGAGCCCTTAAAGTACAACCTCAAAGAATCGTTTCTAAATCCATCATTTTTTGCAATTAACGAGAGATTTGATAGTTATGGGCTATTGAAAGAGGTGGCACAGAAATAATTATTTCTCCTGAGGATTGTATCCATCGACTGATTCTACAAACACCCTCTTGATCCCCTCAATATCCTCTTTTTTTGCATAATTCTCAATAACACCCATTGTACTCTCAATCTCTTTCCAACTAAGATGTTTCTCAATTGCTTGCATGATTTTTGGGTGTTCTGTTGGTTTAGATTTGTCATCGATTAGAAGCTCCTCATATAATTTTTCACCAGGTCTTAATCCAGTAAAGACAATTTCTATATCTCCTTCTGGGTTTTGATGATCCTTTACGCTTCTTCCACTCAGTTGAATCATATCTCTCGCCAAGTCTATGACTCTTACAGGCTCACCCATATCGAGGAGGAAAATATCTGCGATACTTCCCATTGCGCCAGCCTGAATTACCAACTGAGCAGATTCTTTCAAAGTCATAAAATATCTGATTATTTCTGGATCAGTTACTGTTACTGGTCCTCCATTCTCTATTTGCTTTCTAAATAATGGAACAACAGACCCTGATGAGCCTAAAACATTGCCAAATCTTACTATGCTAATTCGAGTATTATTTTTTTCATTCGATTTTACTGAAGCTTGGAGTATCATCTCTGCAAATCTTTTTGTTGCGCCCATAATATTAGTCGGACGAACAGCTTTATCAGTCGATATAAAGACAAAGCTCTCAACACCCATGCTCATCGCAGCATTACAACAGGCTAATGTTCCGAAAATATTACATCTAACACCAGCAAAAATATTTTTTTCAACCATTGGAACATGCTTATAGGCAGCTGCATGATAGATCGTATTGATATTATATTTATCAATTATTTGCTCAAGCCTTTCTTGATTCGTAACATTGCCAATAACGGTTATAAGCTTGACATCAAGATCCTCTTCAAAAAGCTCAGATTCAAGCATATATAATGCATATTCACTTATATCAAATAAAACCAAATTTTTAGGGCTTAATTTTATTATTTCTCTACATAATTCTGATCCTATTGATCCACCTGCGCCGGTCACTAGAATGCTCATCCCATCAATATCATGCCTAAGCAAGTTTGGATCCGGTTTTCTAGACTCCCTTTTGAGCAGATCATCTATTTTTACTTTCTTTAAATCAGATATTGATACCCTTCCAGCTGTTACATCTGAAAGTGATGGGAGCATTCTAATTACAATGGGCAAACCTTTTAAGCTTTGAAGCAAATCAGACTTCTGAGATCTTGTCATTGAGGGAATAGCCACTAAAATCTCTTTTACACCTTTCTTGTCTATAATTTTATCTAGACTCTTTCTAGAATAGACCATCAGCCCCTCTATGTAATTGCCATGAATTGCCTTATTGTCATCAATAAAAGCAACAACTTTCATTTCAGGACTATGAAGAAGAGTAGAATTAAGCTGTATTCCTGCACTTCCAGCACCATAAATTAAGACATTATTAGAAGAATGCCCCTTTATCGAGAGCAGCCATCTAGCTATGTATCTAATCCCTCCGATAAAAAAGATAGTCGTTAACCAGTTAATAATCAGGAAGTCATACGGTTTTTCAATTAGGCCGGAGATGACTACAATAATAAACCAAAGCAAAGTGTAAATTGAAACTGCAAAAATTAGCGTGATTAAAGCTCTATAATTTGCATACCTTATAAATGATTGATAAAGACCAAATGAATAGAAGATTGGCAATGCTATAAATGGAGCAATAATTATAAGAAGAAGAGCATCAGTAGAAGCAATATAAATGTCGTTTATCCTTATTGAAAGAGATGCCCAAAAACTAAAGACCAGCATAAAGTAGTCAGTCATCATCACTAATGTATTTTTAGTTCTTCTGCTTAAAGAAAGTAGCTTTTGAACAAAATATAAGTAAGATTTTAATGTATGATTTCGCATTTCTTATAACACTAATCACTCTTTCCAGCTTCAAAATAGAGAGATCCTATAACAATAGGTGAGAAACACAGAAATGCAATCAAAAACCCATATGTTGGATATCTAATACTTAGAATAGATAAGGGTAAAACCCAAAATAAATTGATAAGACCATAGATAGAACATACAAATCTATGCGTTTTAGTTCTTGCAGCTGACTTCTCAGGAAATTTTTTATTTATCTTTTTCATATAAATCTCGCATATCTTCTGATAAGCATGAGTACGATGTGCATCGTACCATTTATCTCCCCTCATAAACCTAACAAGGAGTGTTACAGTAGTATCGACTAGAAACATGCTCCAGATGATTGTCAATGTCCAAAAATATATCCATCCATTTGCAGAAGCAAATATACCAAGTGAGCCCAAAAAGAATCCTAAAAAACTACTGCCTACATCACCCATAAATATTGAAGAGTTTGGAAAGTTAAATATCAAAAAAGCTGATAATCCAGCGCCTAGAATAATTATTGAGTGAAGAAGTAATAATTTTTCATCACTTACTTCAGAAAGCTCAGTTTCGTATGGGAAAATGAGAACCAAATAACATAGAAGAATAAACAATCCTTGAATAGTTGCTAAACCATCAATTCCATCCATAAAATTATAGAGATTTGTGAGCCATACTAAGAAAAATATGCCAAAAAGTAATAATAAATATTGATCAAAGAGACTAAAATTTAAAAGATATATTTTAGGAAATTTACTGAAAAAAAGTATCACAACTAGTGATGCTAATATTTGTATAACAAAACGGGGGAGTTGATGTATATCTAAGATGTCATCTAAGTATCCAGTGATGCCAATTGCAGATGAAGCAAGTAAGAAATAATTTACATTATTCACTTCTAAACTCTTGATGCTCAATAAAAATAGTAAACTTGTGATTGTTATAAAAAGGAAACCAAATCCACCTCCATTGCCTACAGGAATGAAGTGAGAACTTCGCTCATTAGCTACTGACTTAATATTATTTTTTTCAAGAAATAAGATAATTGCTTTTGTAGATAAGACAGTAAGAAAAAATATTGAAGCAAATAATGCTACTAAATATAAATCATTCATATTTATGGCTGTTTAGTTTCATCATATGCCAATATCTTGAGTGCTTCTTTTCTCTTCAGGGATCTCTGCTTTCTTGCTAGCAATATATTTTTTATATTAAATAACACTCGGATATAAGTCGCAATAAAGATTCTAAAGTAACCATTAATATAAGCATGCTTAAATTCAGACAATATTTCTCTGGATAGCCAATCTTTCAGTTTATAATTATAAGCTCTAAACTTGACTCTGCCTTCCAACCTTATCTTTATATACTGAAAAATTTTTCCAGTCTTTATTACAGATAAGCCCCCTCCTGCTGTTATTTTTGATGATCCTAAATGGTTCACTACTGAGCTTTCAGAAAGTAATAATTTATAGCCCATGGACCTTGCCCTATATGACCAATCATTCTCAGTACCATAAAATTCAAAGTTCTTAGAATCTAGCTTTCCGACTAAATGCCAAGCTTTTTCTGAAAACATACAGCAAGCCCCGTGGAGAATTTTAAGCTCGCCGGAGTTTGCAGTTATAATCGATTCTCCATCCTCATAAATATTTGCATTCACTGCCCCAACTTTTTCCTTAGAAAAATATATATTGACCATATTCTTCAGCCACCCTTTTTCCACAATAACATCACTGTTTATCGTTAAAAGCAGTGACCCATTTGCCTTGCTAAAACCATAATTTACACCATCATTCCAGCCTATATTCTCCTCCATTAGATAGTGAATAAGAGATTTTTGCTCCGCATAATCTACTAGCATATGTTGATCATCTTTTTCACTATCATTATCAATAATAATAATTTCATATGGCTGATAGTCTGTGTTAGCAATGATATTTTCTATCGACTTTATGGTTACCTCAGCAGTATTATAATTAATGATTAAAATGCTAACCAAGGGTGTTGTTTTTTGTGACTCAAGAGGTGTCATTAATACTCCAAAAAAACTTAAAGAGATGGGAAATTAAATAAAATTCATCTAAAGGCATTTTACTTTACTGGGTGTAATTATCTATATCAAAGTATGCTATTATTCGATTCATGACAGCATCTCCCAGAATAATCATAACTGGAGCTAAAGGCTTTATAGGCACGAAGTTAAAAAGTTACTTTAACAGTAATGGCCAACCCATTTATTTACTCACAAGAGATGAACATTCACTCTTTGAAACGTCAAGCCTTAAGGATCTTCTTGTTGATGCAGATATAATCTATCACCTTGCTGGAAGAACAGCAGGAAGTGGGCATAATCCGGGCCGTTCAACTTTATTAAGAAATAATATTGAAGCCACTTTTAACTTATTAAATGCAATTAAAGAATTTTGCAAGAAACCTCCACTGTTAATAAATATGTCTACAATCCATGTTTATGATAAGTCTGTCTCAGAAGTAACCGAAGACTCAAAGCTAGAACCATCTAATATTTATGGAATAACTAAATTATCACAAGAGTATTTAATACGTCAGGCAACAAAAAATGGTCTCATAAGATCGGTAATCTTTCGAGCCTCTAATATATATGGAGGTGGTCATAGACCATATCATAATTCTGCGATTAGTACTTTTTGCCATAACATAAAGAAAAATCTTGCTATAGACCTATATGCCAGAGGAAAAGCAACAATTGACCTTATATACATCGATGATGTAATAGATGTCCTAGCAAATATTAGCGAAATTGAAAAACATAACGGGAATATATATAACCTCGCAAGTGGCCAAACAGTAACTATTGAAGAGATAATTGATATATTAAAAAAAATAAGTGGCCAAAAGATAAAAACTAATCTAATAGATGGCGAAAAACATAGTTTCAGAATTATTACTAAAAAACTAGCAGATGCTTATCCAAATTATAAAAATTTTAATCTCTATGATGGTTTAGAAAAAACATATCGAGACCAGCTATGAATATAAAAAATAAGAAAGTACTTATTCTGGGTGCAGGCATATCAGGATGCTCAATAGCATGGATCCTGAAACGACTTGGTGCGGATGTAACTCTAGTTGAAAAAGAAGAAGAATGTGGAGGAATTGGGAAAACATATACATTAGATGGATGCAAATATGAATTTGGGCCGCATGTGTTCCATGCTAGAAAAGAACACACTATTGCGTTTTATGAAAAATATGGTGTAAGGCCTATTGAATATTATGCAAAGATGTCCGCCGATGACACATTAAATAACCTAATTGACTTTCCCTACTCTGTAGACACAATCTTTCAGCTGCCGAGAGAAATAGGAAGATCAGTTGTACAGGAACTATTTGAATCCGAGAAAAAAGATATTGATTACACAAGTTTAGAGTCATATCTGCAATCTGTTGTAGGCGAAACTTTATATAAAAACTTCAATTATGGGTACTCAAAAAAGTTTTGGGGTAAAGATCCTAAAGACATACCAGCAAATGGTGCTGCAACTTGGATTAGCTTACGAACTGATGACAAAAGACTTTTTCTTGAATGGCAAGGATACCCGAAAGGAGATTACAACGACTTTATGGAATGGGTTAAGAAAGACATACCCATGATACAGGCAAATATAAATGGTATAAAAACTGATAGTAATAAAGTATTAGGTGTTGAATCAGATACAGGCTTTCTTACTTCTGATATTTATATTTCAACTATACCTCTAAAAAGCTGCTTTCCAGATATGATAGATGATCTTGAATGGGTAGGTAATGTTCTAGTTGCTATGAAGTTGAAAAATGGACCTGTATTACCCGAAGGAATAGGAGGTGTCTATTTTCCCAATAAATTTGGATTTAAAAGAATGTGTGAGTATCCAGCAATGACAGACTCAGAATATCCTAATCTCAAAAATGGAACGCTGATAGGATTTGAATACAATGTCTTTCCATGGAAAAAAAATGAAATAACTGAACAAGAATACATTGATGAAACAACATCGGCCTGCAAAGAACTGTGTGGTCAAGAACCTGTGGCAACCAAATTTCATTATCATAGAGATATTTATCCTCTTAGGAATAAAGAGCAGCTATCTAAGTATAAACAGATTGAAAGCAGAGTTGATAACTACCAAAATTTCTTCCTCAATGGTCGATTTGGAAAATTCGTTTATGTAAATATGAATGACTGTATTGAAATGTCTTTTGATCTTGCAAGCGAAATTACCGGAAAAGATCTAAATCAAATATTTAATGAGGTTGACTTGTTCTGATCTTTAAGTCTCTAGAGGATTATATTTATTGCGAAATCTCATATTGAAGGCAATTCGTTATCGCTTAATTCAGATAATAATTTAAACTCCATATCTTTATTAGAAATAACAGGATTACGAATCGGCCAACTAATATTAATCTCTTGGTCATTCCATATAATCCCATTTTCATCACTTGGGTGATAGTATTCCGTACACTGATAAAGGACATCTGCAGAGTTGGATAAGACACAAAAACCGTGTGCTATACCGGGTGGAAAATAGACTTGTGTACAATCATTTGAATTGAGCTCTATGGAGAAATACTCACCAAAAGTCTTTGAACCTTTTCTTATGTCAACACCGACATCAAAGATAGTTCCTCTTAGTACTTGAACAATTTTACCTTGAGGCTTCTTCATTTGAAAATGTAGCCCTCTTAAGACATCCTTCTTTGAATGAGAAAAATTAAATTGAACAGATTCTTCTGATATTAATTCGGTTTTGTATCTGCTTTTGCTATAAATTTCAGTGAAAAAACCTCTAGGATCATCATACTTCTTAGGTCTTAAAACAATCACTCCCTCAAGATTTGTTTTTTCTAGATCCATATATTTATTTGTCTTTTGATTTTTCCCAAGGAAACATTGTTTGATTGTCTATTATTGATTCAAGATATTGTGAATATGGAGAATTGGGCATTCTTTTAGCGCTCCTAAGCAAAGCTTCTTCATCTATCCAACCTTTCCTATATGCTATTTCTTCAAGACAAGAAATCTTTATTCCTTGTCTTTCTTCAAGAGTTTTTACAAAACTCCCCGCTTCTATAAGAGCTTCATGAGTTCCAGTATCTAACCATGCAAATCCTCTACCCAGTATCTGAACTTTTAACTGATTAAGTTTTAAATACTCTAAATTAAGATCTGTAATTTCAAGCTCGCCTCTAGCCGAAGGCTTTAGCTCCTTTGCTATATCAACTACTTTATTGTCATAAAAATATAAGCCTGTTGCTGCAAAATTTGTCTTTGGTTCATCCGGCTTCTCCTCAAGGGAAACAACATTGCCATTATTATCTAATTCAATAACACCAAATCTGGAAGGATCGCTGACTGGATATCCGAAAATATATGCACCTTCCTTAATTAAGAATGGCTCTTTCAGCATCTGACCAAAGCTTTGACCAAAGAAAATATTATCTCCAAGAATTAAACTTACTGGATCATTATTTATGAAATCTTCTGCTACAAGGAATGCCTGGGCAATTCCCTCTGGTTTTTCTTGAGCTGCATAAGTTATATTAATTCCAAATTCTTCACCATTACCCAACAAACTAGAATACTGAGAATGTTGTTCGGGATTAGTTATTACAAGTATGTCTCTTATTCCAGACAACATTAATACAGAAAGCGGATAATATATCATCGGTTTATCATAGATCGGTAATAGATGCTTAGAAATTGATAAAGTTAGTGGAAATAATCTGGTATTAGATCCACCTGCTAAAACTATGCCCCTCATTTTTCTGCTCCTTTCAATCCTAATCTATGACCATCATAGCTTTGATTAATTATCTTTTGATACCATGATTCATTCTCTAGATACCAGTTGATTGTTTTTTCAAGACCAGACTCAATGCTCTCTTTTGGTTTCCACCCAAGTTCATTAGAAATCTTCGAGCTATCAATTGCATATCTCTGATCATGGCCAGGCCTATCATCAACAAATGTAATTTGATCTTTGAGATCTTTCTTATTACTCCCTTTCTTGATCAGTTCCTGAGAAAGAATCTCACATATGAGTTGAACAAGTTCAATGTTGGTTTTTTCGCATCTGCCACCAATATTGTATGTTTCCCCTATCTTTCCATTCAATACAACCTCTATTAAAGCATCTGTGTGATCATCCACATATAACCAATCTCTAACTTGCAAACCATTGCCATAAATTGGGAGTGGCTTACCATCAAGGGCATTAATAATCATGAGTGGTATTAGTTTCTCAGGAAATTGGTATGGTCCATAATTATTAGAACAATTGGTTATCACAATAGGCAAGTCATAAGTTCTATTCCATGCTCTCACAAGATGATCGGATGAAGCTTTTGATGATGAATAAGGCGAACTGGGATCATACTTTGTCTCCTCTGTAAAAAATCCCTCAGACCCGAGGCTACCAAAAACTTCGTCAGTGGAAATATGATGAAACCTAAACTTCTCTGCTTTTCTTATAGGGATTGTTCCCAGATAATTCCTAACTGATTCAAGCAAATTGTAAGTTCCGATAATATTTGTTGAGATAAAAGTGCTAGGATCATCGATGGATCTGTCAACATGGCTTTCAGCGGCAAGATGCATAATATAATCTGGCTCGAAATCTATAATAATCTTGTCAAGGCTTTCTTTATCGACTATATCCATTTGGTGGAATTGATAACCAGATTTAGATTCTACTGATTTGAGATTATCCAGATTCCCAGCATAAGTTAGTTTATCAATATTCAGGACATCACATTGTTCTTTGCCCATAAGGTTTCTTATTAAGGATGATCCAATGAAACCAGCTCCGCCTGTGACTAAATATTTATTCATTAGAAATGATTTCTTTTTGATTCAATTGTTTCTTCATATAAAGCAAATGTATTTTCAAATGTTTTATCAAGAGTGAATCCTTTTTTATATTCTTTCAGAGACTGCTCAGCCATTCTTGATCTTAATTCCTTATCATTAATAAGCAATTCTAATCTTTCAGATAAAGTTTTAATATCTTTTCTGGGTATTAGATATCCATTAATTCCGTCTCTGACCATTTCATTCACACCTGCGACATCTGATGCAACTATAGGTAATCCTGAGCGCATTGCTTCAATTATACTCCTTGGCAAGCCCTCCCAGTTAGAAATCAGTGTAAATATTTGTGACTCACTAAGAATGGGTGTAACGTCTGCTACTTCGCCAAAAAAATTGACTCTGTCTTCAATGCCATTTTCTGCTGCATATTTCTTTACTGAATCGATAAGAGGGCCGTCACCCAAAAAATCTATCTCCCAATTTAAATGTTTGATTTCACCAAGTGCTCCTATAAGTGTTGGGTGATCTTTTTGTTCATCAAACCTTGCCACCATGCAGATCTTAAGACTATCTGTTCTAACATTTGACAAAAATTTATCTGATATTTCTGGCATTCCATTGTGCACTCTTTGCATTTTATGCTTATCAGTAATATTTTTTTGAAGAGCTAAATTTAGATCATAATCTGAAACCGTAATAATCTTATTAGTTATTTTCGCCATCAAGTTTTCTACTCTTGCATAAATAAATTGTTTAAAACCTTCCACCCCTTCAGTAAAAGCCCAACCATGGGCTGTGAAAATGACTGGAATATTCAATAATTTTGACGCTAATCTTCCCAAGACCCCAGCTTTTGAAGAATGGGTGGAGACGATCTCAGGTCCTATTCTTTTTAAACATATTACTAATTCAATAAGGGCTAAAAGATCGTAAATTGGATTTATTTCCTTCCGTAGGAATTTTATTGAAAAAACATTATGACCCTCACTTATTAATTGTTTGTAATAAGGACCATCCTCGCCAACTAAAATATAAGCATCGTGCATTTTCTCATTCATCATCTTTGAGAAATTCTTTACATGTATTTGAACGCCTCCTATGGCATCCGATCTGGTTAAGATATAACAAATTTTCATAATCAAGGATCCTCAATAAATGATCATGGATTATTTCTTAGCCGTTACAAAGAAGCCAGAACAGGCTGTGGAGTCACTTTTGAAGTCAATAAGCGAAAGGGGTAGATTGAATACCCTGAGAATCTTGAATAAATTATTATTTCTAAATGATGTTGAAATTAAGTCTAAAATAACATGCAATCGATTGCCCTGGTTACTAATTGATAATTCATCAAAGTCATCAAACAATTCACTCAATGCCATTTTTGTTGGTCTCCAATAATCAAATGGATCTGCATGCATATGAAAGATGAAAGGCACTGTAAGAACCATTGAACCTCCTTTCTTGAGCATCCTCTTTATTTCTTTTTTGAATAAAAAGGGGTTTTCTAAATGCTCCATGACCTCGATTGCAAAAATGCAATCAAAACTATTATCATCAAAAGGTGCTTCATGGATGTCGCCAATGACATCCGTTAACCCATCATGTGGCTCAATATCAAATCTAACATATTCCTCTACATCCTCAGAAAAAAGATTTCTATAAGGATCCTTGCCTGAACCAACCACTAATACCCTCTTATATTTTTTTAAATTGATCTTTTTAAGATCTTTTTCTACTAAAATACGCCTATTAGTTCTGAATAATTTTTTTATCGTCTTCTTTAGTGTTTTCATACTTTTCTCAATCAATCAAACTGTGATTTTCATAGACTGCCTCATAATCTCTAAGCATTCTATCCAGGGTAAACCTATTAAGTGCCCTTTGATAACTATCCTTTAATTGAGTTTCAATTTTTTCATCATTATATTCTATTAGTTTCATCACAGAACTTGCTATCCCTTCCGAGTCACCTGTCTGATTTATCAGATCATCATTAATAATCTCTCTAACAATGCCCACATCAGTTGAAATAATTGGAATCCCCTGAAGGGCAGATTCTACAATAGTTAGAGAAAAAGATTCACTCCATGATGAACAAATATATATATCCATCATCTCGTAATACTTTCTTATATCTACTTCTTCTTCACCATAGAGCTCTATCTTCTCTGCTAAATCATTAGTTTTAATAATATTATTGAGATCATAATTCTGTTGATCTATGTTTGAACCAATCATAATAAATCTTGCTGAAGTAATCTCCTGACTCAGTATTTTTGCTGCCTTGATAAAAGTTTCATGACCTTTAATTGGATGCCATCGTCCTATGAATCCAATCACTGGGTTTTTTCTTGATAAAGGGATCTTTGGATTGTATTTAAATCGCTTCTCATCCACACCATTATTAATCACGATTATTTTATTGGCGCTATATCCAAAATCTATATGTTCTCTCATAGTTAGATCAGAGCATGCGATAATTGCATCTGGGATAAAAGATGAAAAATGAGAGCAAAACTTTGCAATAAATATTGAACTCCTTTTATTCTTTTTCGGATGAGCGTGATGAAAAGACCAAATGATCTTTATATTCCTTAAGAGCGGTTTAAGAATTATTGTTAAAAAGTCTGCATGATACATCCATGACTGAATCACAGTTGGCTTAAATTCCTTTACTGTTTTCAATATTTTTTTAAATGAGGAAAGTAGGCTATAAGCACTTAAATTTAAGCTAATTAGATTAATGCTCTTAGAGGCTGTAATGGATGCATATGCATTGCCAGTTTTGAGAGAAATGATTAAGTGTTCGTATTTGGGCTTCTCTAAGCTTTTTATTATCTCAAACATCAACCCCTGAGCACCCCCTTTTTCTAGGCTTGAGATAATATGAATTATCTTTATTGGTTTATCTTCCATCAATTACTATATGTTACTTACTGAATAATAGTGCGTGGTATCTAATATGGATAAGCGTTGAAACAAAAATGAATGGTATTAAGGGCAAAAGTCCAGCTGAAACAAATGCCAATACAATGAGTGAGTATATAAAATAGTAGAAAAGGAACATATCATATAACTCTTTTGTGCGTGATATAACCCTTAATTTTCGGTAGCTATTTATTATATATAAAGTAAGAATGCCTATACCGATCAGCCCAAAATCAGCTATAGTCACCAATATAATTCCATGAACATTGGCTATCTCTGCGGCATTGTTTGGTCCTAAACCAATAATGGGACTATTCATAAAGGCCTGATAAACATATTTGACCTGGAATAATCTTTCATAGTTGCTTCCATAGATATTCTCAGTGAGTATGCCTTGATCAGGCGCAGTTATAAAATCCCATATAGTATCAAGATTTTCTAAAATTACCTGAATACTACCCAACCCTCTTGTTGCACGAACAGAGAGGTTTTCTTTATATACTAATCGTCCATCATTACTATAACCAACGCTCATATAAGCCTCAGTCTGAGTTACATCTTGAACGTAAGTAAATATAGAAACTGCAACAACAGCTAAGGTCACAATTGGAATCAAGTAACGTTTTTTAACCTGTAAAGCGAGCAACGAAACAAAAATCACAAAAAATAGAAGTCCGGCCCTAGAATTTTCATAAAATAAAACCGCAAGAGCAAAGAATGCTATCAATGATGCAGAAAACCTATTACTTAGGATTCCGATCCTGATCTGACTTTGATAGAAAAAAGTCAGAACCGATATAATCATGAGAGGTATTGCAAGGAAATGCAGTTGATTCCTGCCTAAATTTATAATAAATAACTCATTAATAAAAGTAACAATTAAGCCAATGAAGATCACATTTGTGAATGATTTTAAGAACCTTTGATGTATGTCAGAATTTTCATGTGTTGAGTCCTGGAGATAGGAAACAAGAACGATGTAAAAAAGATAGACCTCAATCATTTGTATGATTTCCTTCAGGGACGCTGCCAAATCCATATGGATAATCATCATAAATAATAAAGTCATTAAATAACGAAATAAATTTTTATCAGTGGGAATTTTTGATCTAAAAGATAGCCTTCCAAAGTCAAGAAACAATACAGAAAGCAATGTCAAATCAAAAATAGTAATCACAAATGGCTTCCTAAGTATCGAGACATAAATAGCCATAGCAAAATAAAGGAATGCTAAGATTTGATATCTTTTAAACATGTTGTTCCTATCAAGACCTCAATCTAATCATTGAAAATTAATTAATTTCTGAATATTTTTATTCGTTGGCAACATAAAATATGAGTCTCTTATCTTTTCTGACTCTATTGTCAGATTATCTTTGTCAATTTCGTGGACTGCAGAAACGAAGCCTATCAATTCGCTACTCGAATAACAAATTCTCCAATAATCATGATGAATAGATTTAGGAATAGGATTTTGAAGTATTTGATTTTTTGCTCCTATAATTGCAACAGGAACACCTATTGCTAATGCCTCCATGCAAGTTGTTGAAGCAGCACTAACCAAGAGATCAGCAGCTTTAACCCATTCAAGAAAATCACCATCGACAAATTTACAATTTTTACTCTCAACATCATAAAGTGATTGATAAATCTCTGATGATTGAGTTGGATGAACTTTGATGTTGACCCTAATATTATCTATCTTTTCCAATGATGCCTTTGATTCTGCAAGAATAGACAAAATATTTTCTGCCTGATCTTTAAAAATTGGAAGAGCAACTAAGATTGTAAATTCAGAAGTCTTCGAATTTGATCTTTCAATTTGATGCAGATATTTGTATCTCAGCGAAGGTGCGGAAATAATATTTAGATTTTTAGTAAATTCCATAAAATCATCCTTTGTATCCTCCCCTAAGACTGTAATTTGATTAGGAAGAAGCATTTGATCATATTCATACTCTGAAGGATGAAGATTAACCCTATATGAAGCAGAGTCAATAATTCCGCAGTAGCCTATAATTTTAGTGTTAGGAGAATTATGTTTGAAGCCATGAATAAGGCCTTTGCTTGATAGTTGATTTTCATACCAATCTATTAGGACATTTATTTTTATACCGCGCTGCCTAAGTCTTTTTGAGATTATACAATTTAATAACGACTCAATAATCTTAAAATCAAAAGTTGTCTGCCAATACTCTCTTAGAATCAGTCCTGTGATATCGAAGTCCAGAAATTTTACATCATTAATCATTTTGATATCAATTCTGAATGGGTAAGAAAAAGCATATACATAATCCTTTAGTTTAAAAAAATCAGCTTTTATCAGAAATGATTGCTTTTGCTTTCTTAATCTTTCGAAGATTTTATTGTATGGTCTGGGCCCTCCTGGAAATTGAGGCAGAAAAACTAGCCTCTCTTTTTGCTCCTCTGAAATAAAGTCATTAATGTCAGGAAAATTCCTATCAGAATATTCAGAGTCAAGATTCTTTGATATATATCCCTTAAGTATGTTGGTAGAAAAGAGAATGATCTTTTTTTTGTTTAGATGATCAATCTTTCCATTTCGTCTCGCTAGCAGCATGAAAACAACAAAACACAATGATCTTAGAAAGCTCCTAAATGGTAAGAATTTCTTGGAGAAGTTTCTTAATCTATTCTCATTACAATGAATTATTAACCCACTTTTTTTACAAATCTCAGATTTTTTCAAAACCTCAAATAACTCTATCTCATCAACAATAACCTTTTGCACTAAACCCGAATCTACTTGCTTTTTGATGAAAGATAATTTGCAACATCTTTCGTATAAGGGGCTAAATTCTGGCTCTCTACTAAAAATACTTGTGAAAAATATATCTGTATGAAGATTTTTCTGCTTGGCAAGCTTGCAAAGCATTTGATCAAAATCTTTCCTATGCATGATTACACATTCATTAAATTCCTTTGTTTGATGAATGCTAAGATTCTTAAGATCTAAGGTTAATTCTTGCTGATTCACTTATTTAATTTCATTAAAATCATAAATAATTTGTGACTTTGAAGCAGTGCATATTTCCATTCCATCTTCCCATTCAGACTTAGAGGAAACAAAAATAAAATCCATTTCATACTCTTTTGCTACTTCATAATCAGTCACAGAGTCGCCGAAATATACTATGGGATATTTCAGTTTCTTTGATTGGATAAGATCTTTCACATGACTCTTTTTAGAGGTTGGGCTCCCTAGAACCATTTTAAATAGATTATTGATTCCTCTTTCAATATATATATTGATCAGCTCTTCCTCATCGCTTCCAGAAATAACATAAATATTGTCTTTTTTTTCCTGAATCTTGCGAATAAAATCTATAACGCCTTTAATTTCTTCAGCTTCTAACATTCCTTTTTTTGCATTTTCTGCATAAATTGATAATGATTCTTCCAGTTCTTTTGAATAATTTTCAAATCCCATTATCTCACTGTAAAAATAGTCAATCTTCTCAAATCTAGACACCCCACCATTTTTAACATGATAGTTAATGAAGTCTTTGATTTTATTTCCATTATAGGATTCAACAGATTTAGCAAATGCTTTTGTCTTAGCTTGATTGCTATCTAAGATAACCCCATCATTATCAAAGATGAAGGTATTGTATTTATGAACGATGTCCTTGCAGTACATTTTCTACCTTCTCTATATCCTCAGGATAATCAACTGCAATTGAGGATTGGCTTACCTCAATCATTTTTACCTTGATGCCCATCTCCAGATACCTAAGTATCTCAATATCCTCGATAGCTTCTATCGGGGTTTTTGTAGTATTAGCAGCAAATGACTCTAATGCATGCCTTGGAAAAGCATAAATACAAACTTGCTTATAGGCCTTAATGAACTCATTATTCTTGTTTGCAGGAATTGGCGCCCTACTCATATAGAGCAAATATCCCTCAATATCACATACAACTTTAGGGACGGCAGAACTCTTATAATCATTCTCATCAGAGATCTCAGCCATAGCATTAATTATTTTATCTGGATTGTTCAAACTTTCTTCAATCACTTTATGGATATCGTCCGGATCAATAAGTGGCTCGTCGCCTTGAACATTAATATACAAATCAGCATCTAATTGTTGTGAAGCCTCAAAAACTCTATCCGTTCCAGTCAAACAATTTTCACTAGTCATGATTGATCTCATTCCTTCAGCAGAGCAAAAATCATTTATTCTTTTGCTATCGGTAGCCACAAAAACATTATCTTCACTGGCTGCTTTAATGCATTGTGACCATACTCTCTTTATCATTGGAATACCGAGTATTGGTGCTAAAGGTTTTCCTTCAAATCGTGAAGATTTATACCTTGCTGGAATTATTATCTTACAATCCAGGTTAGATTGAAGGGTCATGTATTGTCCTCTTCTCAAGAGGGTAATTGGTCTTTGTTATAGAAATGATTGGTATGGAGCTTATCGATTTAAAAAGTCTAAAGACTTCTAACATCTCATCTTGCCTTGGATCATAAATCTCAAAGCCATCGAATCCTGCAAGATAAATCTTACTTGCATTGCCAGCAATCGATATTGAGAGTGCATAGGCAATTGCCAGTTCAAAAGGTATTACACAATGTGACTTACTTGCCTCCATTAAGCCAGAAGAAATATTGCATCCATAATTTAGAATCTGATTTAGATTCAAACTTTCTTTCATATCTTCTGACAAGATATGAAGAGGCAGAATAATATCTTTTTCTTTATTGATTTTTTTATTCAATTCTGTGAGGAATCGGACTCTATTCACGATTACATAAGCATCAATAAGCTCTTCAGAAATAGATCTATTCACATTCAATGATAGTGTTAATGTATTCTTCCTTTGGATAAATTGCTCAATTTGATCAGAATTCCTCATACCCTCAGGTCCAGCACCAAGAATCAATATATCTCTATCTTTGGCATATCCTGTAGCATTCCAGTCTCCTTTAACTATTTCATCTGAAACCAAAAGAGATTCTGCAATCTCAGTAGTATAGCTGGTAGAGTCTGTCGTGGTGAGTTTTTCCAATGAGCGAAGTATTTGATCGGTGCTATATTTATCTTTCTTATATAGAATCTCTTGAATGTAGGTAGGGTGCACAGAATATCTTGAAGAGACTTCGTAAAGCAAACTATGTCCCCAGCCATGCTCGCTTCTTAATGATTGGAATTCCTCAACTACCAAAGGGAAGATTGCTTTTGAATCATATCTTTCATCACCATTTTCCTGATTCAACTCCATCATTAGAGACTCTGTAGACGCATTACCAGCTCCCCTTCCCATACCTAATATTGTGGAATCAAGCCAGGTTGCACTCTTTTTCATTGCAGCAATAGTGTTTGTAAGAGCTTTACCCTGATTATTGTGGGCATGAAAGCCAATTTCACCGCTCCAAAACTTAGATGTAAGCTCTATCAGTTTTCCTGTTTTCTCAGTATCTAAATTACCGAAAGAATCTGCTATGTAGAGAACATCAGCAGGAATCTTCCATTGATTCATCTGCTTAACAGTATCTTCAATATCTGATTCACTGCTTTCGCTGATCTTCATTAAATTGATGCATACCTTATAACCTTGTGACTTTAGATAGTCTACAAGATGTTCTGTATCACTTGCATCGGCCATGTACGTTGCAAGACGAACAATATCAACTCTCGACTTCTTAGCACTGATGAAGCTTCCTTTGAAACGATCTAAATCCTCATTTGAAGTCAAAACCTCGCTTGCATTCACCATCACGGCCACAGAAATTTTTGGATCTATATTTAGTGCATCCAGGAATTCTTCAGAACAGAAACCGAAGGGACCGCAGTAATCTTTTGATTTAAAGAATCGATAACCTATCTCGATAATATCAACTCTAGATAGAGCGAGAAGTCTTAGATACTTTTCGACCAAATCTTCATTAAAATCCCATTCATTATAGTAGCCTCCATCTCTGAAAGTACAATCAAGTATATAGGGAGTATTTTTTTCACTTAAACTCATAATTAATGTCTCGAAACTATCCTCTTAATGAATTCTTTCTGACTATTTTTTAAGTCAATATTTCCTTTTTGTGATGTAAGTTTCTTTTTTCTAATTTCTTTTACTATCAAACTTACATTATTGTACAGTTCTTCAATTGAATATGCTGGAAAAACAAGCTCTTGAGGCATGAAAGGACTATTTTCGTGACTATATCTATTGCCTTCGCCCCATAAAATTACATATTTACCTCTGCTCAAAGCTTCTTCAATCGTTGTTGAGAAATTTGCAATCACAACGTCTGCTGAATCTAGATCTTCTAAAAAAGGGTTATCTAAATCAGTTTTTATGAAGATATTCTGATTTTTGCTTTCAATTAGGTCTTTGTATGTGTTGATCGACATTTCTCCAATTTCCCTATGTCTAATCAATAAATCAGCATTATCTACTCTATTGAAAACTTGAATTAATTCACATAGAGATTTATAAAATTCATCGGATGTTTCAAAAATCCATGGCCTAAATGAACCCATACCCTTATAAGTACTTGCATGCAGGAATCTTATCTTTTCATTTGATGAAATATTGGTGTAATTATTTGGGTATCCCCAGTTTATATGCTCATATTCCAAAACTCTAAGATCTGGATAAAACTTCTTCATTGCATCTTTAGACATATCAGATTGTACAATCATATAATCTGCAATGGGGCTAGCTAGTATTCCTCTGGCTAAAGACTTCTGTTCTAAATTTATTATCTCATTCTCAGATGAGAGATGAGTTCCATGACTTGCTAAATAAACTGGTGCCTTATGATTCTTTATTGCAAATGCAGAAGCCAAGATCATGGGTGATCTCATCTCATGTGCAACCATGCATAAAGGATTAATATTTTTAATTATTTTAGATATCTGTATTGAGGAACTATTGGCTAATTCAACTCTCTTAATTATCGATTCTTCAAAAGACTTTAATGCTTCCGCTAATCTCTTATCCCGAATATTATTAATTAATTCTCCAAATTCATTTGAATTTTTTGAAATTGAATAAGGAATAATAAATTTTATAAACCTCATTCCTAATAGGATCGAAATTATAGTGCCAAATGATCTTAATAAATCCAATCTAGTGCCCTTAGTTGAAACAAAGCTTATAAAGCTAGCCTGCTTATCAATTTTTAAGATTTCTTTAGAAATCCATGGTGTACCATAAAAAAAGGTTGAAAAAACATAGGTATTTCTTTTTGTTAGTATTTTTGATGAGATGTCGTTTAATTTATTAATTAGGCTAGGAAACCAAGCTTTGTTCGTTCGCATCACAAATGGGTGACCTTTAACTAACCTATTTATCAAGCATAAACATGCATCTTTCTTCTGATCAAAATCTAAAAATTCACCATCATCATATACTTTATATAAAGTTGCATCTGGAATGGTATGAGAAATCAGATGATAGACACTTAATGCAGCATGAATCTGATTAATAAATATTTCTTTTGTGATTAAGGTCATAGAATCAGACTTCTCAATCTCATGAATTAGTTTTGACTCTTGTTCCTTAACAGTTTTTGCAACTATCTCATGCTCTGCATTTGTGAATAATTCATTTGAGCGAATGAAATTATTATCACTATCTTTCAATACGTAAAAGGCATCTGGAGTGAGTGTTACTATAGTTTCTGAATTAATATTTCTTTCTACTAGCAAATTAGAATCAATAGTATCTGCTACAATATAAATCTGTTTTTCTTTCATTGAGTAAAAGAAGATATTTAATTTAGGAACGGATAACAAATTGCCTGAGTTTAGCATAATAGTCAACTGTCTTAATGGAGAGCAGTTTCTCAAAAGATCTCTAGATTCAATCTTCAGACAAACATATGAAGATTGGGAAGTGATTTTCTATGATAATAATAGCTCTGATTCGAGTGCTGAGATAGCTAAGTCATATGGTTCAAAAATAAAATACTTTAGATCAGAAACAACTCATACACTAGGAAAAGCAAGAGATATGGCGATAGGCCTAACAGAAGGTAAATTTATTGCATATCTTGATGTTGATGATCTTTGGCAACCGAATAAACTTGAAATACAAAGATCGTTATTTGATGATTCAATTGATTTTGTTTATACAAATACATTGATCACAGATGATGACGGTAACTCATTTCCTCTTTTCAAATATAGTCAACCAGCAAAAGGAAAAATATTTGGCGATCTTTTAAAAAGCGATTTCATACCAACTTCCTCTATATCTATAAGGAAATCATCAATATCAAAACTAGAAAAAAGATATGATCATAATCTTACACTTGAGTGCGATAGGGATTTCATCTTGAGACTTTCTAGAGTAGGAAGATGTGAATATACAGACGAATGTATGACCGAAAGATTCCTACATGAAAGCAATACAATCTTTCAGGAAAAAGATGCTTCTTTTTATGAACTGGAAGAATTAAAGACCAAGATAGTGAAAATAGCATCAGATGAAAGAAATCATAAAGATTCATTGAATATATTTATAGCAAATATTGATGAAAAAATTGCTAGGTCATATTGGAATAATGGTGAAAAATTAAAGGCTAGAAGAATCTTCAAAAAGCATAGGGAATTAAATAAACATTTAATCCTATATCTCTTAACTTATATACTTCCAAATAGATTGGACATGAGAATGCTGAGTAAGATTATAAGAAAAGTAAGAAGATAAAAAGTCTAATCTGATTTACCAGCTGTAAGGTATAGCCGTATCACTTATATCAAGCGATTCTGACTCTTCTGGGTCATGAGGATGATCAATCAAATTTGCTATTATTGATACATCATTGCTCAATCCTTGAAAGCCATACCAAATCTGAGGCGGAATAGTGATCATCTTATAATTATTTCTACCTAGTTCCGTTTCAAATACCATTTGAGATGTGCCTGAATCTTGTCGTTGATCATATAAAACAAGCTTTATTCTGCCTACTGGCACAACAAATTTTTGTGTGGTTATTTTGTGTTTTTTCCATCCTTTTATGGCGTTCGGCATTACTTCTGAGAAGTATATTTCGCCGAATGTCTCAAAATATTCAGAATCTGATCGGATCATATGTAAAACAGATCCCTTTTCGTTCTCAATTACACTCAAGTTCCTAATGGACATACCTTCTAAAATATCAAGGTTATTTACTCTGCCCATTTCAAACCTTTTTCCTTTGCTTTTTGAGAGTAATCGGTGATCTGTTTTACACTAAATTCGTATAGATCAACTTGATCCTTAAAGTAAGCCTTATACCATTCGCCAGTAAAATTGATCGTTTCCTCAAAACTGAGTATTGCCTTCCAATCAAGCATTGCATGTGCCTTATCACAGTTTAGCTTTAGGAGTCCTGCTTCAGGTTTTGTATTGTCCTCATTGACCTCCCAAGACCCAGAATCCCAATATTTAGAAAATTCTTCTACAAGCCTAAGAACATTTTGGTTTACATCATCGCGTGGCCCAAAATTAAAAGATTCATGATTTAAATCTGTTCTGCTCACCTGCATCATAGCGAGTGTTAAATATCCACTAAGAGGCTCCAAAACATGCTGCCATGGTCTTGTAGCATTGGGAGCACGAATGCTTAAAGTATTATCCTTTGAAAAGGATCTTACGATATCAGGAACTATTCTATCTTTTGCCCAATCACCTCCACCGATAACATTACCAGCCCTAGCAGTTGTGAGCTTTGATAGTTTTTCATTATTCTTGAAATATGAATTAACGTAAGAGTAGAAAATTAACTCTGCACACCCTTTAGAAGAGCTGTAGGGATCTTCGCCTCCAAGAAGATCATCTTCTTTGTAACCCCAAATCCACTCGACATTCCTGTATGCTTTGTCGCTTGTAATCATCACCATCGATTTTACTGAGTCAGACTCTCGAACAGCTTCTAATATATTCATGGAACCAATTGCATTAGTTGTAAAAGTTTCAACTGGATCATCATAAGACCTTCTAACGATTGGTTGTGCTGCTAGATGAAATATTAAATCAGGGTTTTGATCTGCAAGAGCATTCTTAAGGTTATTTAAATCCCTCACATCGCCTCTTATGTCTGTAATTTTTTCAGACAATCTGAGGTCTTCAAATAAAGATGGTTCAGAAGGAACATCTATTGAGTAACCTGTGACCTCAGCTCCAAGATTTAGAAGCCACGTACAGAGCCAGGAACCTTTAAAGCCAGTATGGCCTGTAACTAAAATCTTCTTTCCAGTATAAAAATCATTAAACATGATTATTTATCGTTCCATGTTTTCCATTTTGATGTGCCTGATTCCCATGAATCTTCAAGGCTTAATTTATCCCTAAGAGTATCCATCGGTTGCCAAAATCCATCATGTTTAAAAGCCATCAGCTCCTTATCTGAGGCTAATTTTTCCAGTGGTTCTCTTTCTAAAATTGTTGAGTCATCTTTTAAGTAATTAAATATTTCTTTCCTGAAAACAAAAAAACCTCCGTTTATCCAACCCTCTCCTGCCTG
>CETU01110503.1_pt1 | contig 28014 bp, 25 predicted proteins | sample 356531 | NCBI WGS metagenome assembly CETU01 (sample SAMEA2623488, study PRJEB7988) | marine metagenome | isolation source: saline water (ENVO:00002010), including
GTTTGAGAAAGAATTTGGTATTAAAAATATTTTATTTAATGAATCTGAATTAAGGAATATTGCTAATAAGTTATCATTAGGCGAAGATCTAGAGTATGGCAATCTTGTAGATAAAATATTTTCCAATTCTATAGAGCCTAAATTAATTGACCCTACATTTGTTCTAGATTTTCCAAAAGCAATATCACCATTAAGTAAAATCAAAAGAGATCAGGATGAGGATATCGTTGAAAGATTTGAATTGTTTATTGGTGGTATGGAAATCGCAAACGCTTTCACGGAGCTTAATGATCCTATAGATCAAAGAGAAAGGTTTGAATCTCAAGAAAAATTAAAAGAAAAAGGTGACGATGAAGCCCAAGTTTTAGATGAAGATTTTTTATCTGCAATGGAGATTGGAATGCCCCCAACAGGAGGGGTTGGCATTGGAATAGATAGATTAACAATGATTCTTACTGGACAAAAATCTATAAAGGATGTAATATTCTTTCCTGCTATGAGAAAAATTAAGAATTAATGAATTCAATCCTTATTTCGTTAAGATTAATTTTTAGCAAAAAGCGATTTTCATATACTAATATATCGATATTTTTATCATTATTTTCATTTATGATGGCAATTGCTATTTCTTTGCTTGTAATAGGTATTTCTAGATCGTATAAAAATAATATTGAATTAGAAATATCTAAGATTGAAGCAGATCTAAATGTTTATCATTCTTCTAATAATTATATTTCCTCTAAAGATATTGAACAATTTATTGATAGTATTTTAATAGATAGTATCCCGCATGCAAAATATATTAGCTATCCAGCAATGCTAAAGAGAAAAAATAGATCTAAAGGAATTTACCTTTATGGTATAGATAAGGTAGCCCTTAATAAAATTTTTAATCTTAACTATATAAATGAATATAATGAAAATGATGATTTTTTATATTTAAGTAATTCTTTATATGAGGATCTAAGCATTGCTGTAAATGAAGAAATATATATATTTAATATTGATAAAATGATAAAGGATAAAATTATCAATGGAATCAAAGTTCAAGCTAGTGGGGTATACGATAGCAATATAAAAACATTTGATGAAAAAGTTGTTTTCACATCTATTGATAAAGCTAGAGAATTAATGGCATTAGAGGATACTTTGTATACAGGATTAATGATAGAAGGAATTAATTCTGATGATATTGATAAAAGTAAGAGCGCTGGATTGATTTATGAAACTTGGGAAGAGAAGCATAGCAATTTATTGAATTGGCTTATGATTTTTTCTAACCCTATTAAATTAATCTTATTATTTATTTTAATATTGGCTATTATATATAAAGTTTTCACTTTTTGGTTAATTTTATACGATAGATCCTTAACTCTTGATTATTTTAAAGTGCTAGGAATATCAAATCGTTTTATAAACAAGATATCTTTTAATATTATAATTATCTTATCATTATTTTCGATGATTTCAGGAAGTCTACTAGCTCTTTTAATATCTTATATTCAAAATAAATATCAATTAGTAACTGTCGATTCAAGTATATATATATTATCTAAAATCAATTCAACCATATTTATAACGGATATATTATATCTTCTATTAGGTAGCTTATTTGTACTTATTCTATTTAGTAGGATTACAACATACTTTAGGTTTAGAAAACTATAATTATTATATGCGTAATTTATTATATATATATAAAATTTTAGTAATTAGAAAGGGTAAGTATAGATTTGCATTTTTTTTACCTTGGATAGGAATAGCAGTAGGAACTTTCATGCTATTGCTAACTGATGCTATCATGTCAGGGATGGAAGATGAAATTTTTAGCTCCTTAAATGAAATTGAGAAAGACTACTATGTTGAAGGTTTTTCAGATTCTGATATAGATAGTCTCTCTTTTTTCCTTAATAAGAATAATATTAATTATGAATTAGTTGATACGCGAGATGTAATTATTTCACATGATGAAGATTATATGCTGGTTAAGATGGTAGCTACTAATAATCAGCAAAATAGAGGGAATAATATAGTTGTTGGTGAAGGTATTGCAAGTCATTTAGGTGTATCAGAGAATGATTCGATCTCAATATTCTCACCATTAGATATTAGCTTTTCGACTCTAAAAGTTCCCAATATAAATTATATGATTGATTCTATATATGCAACACCCGTCGTAGGTTTTGATAATAAATATGTTTTTACTTGCTCATCTACAATTAAAGGAGTTATTGCTAGTGACAAGAAAATATCAATTATGGGAAAAATGACTAATTCTAAATTAGAAGAATTTAGAGATAATTTTAAAGATATAAAGATATCATATTGGAAAGATAATTACTTAGAATTAATATCGGCTATTAAATTAGAAAAATTTATGTATGCAGCTTTTGCTTATATGCTAATATTAATTTCATGCCTAGGAAGTTTTACTATTACAAATTTCATAATCACTAATAAGTTATCTGAGTTATCTATGTTGAATGTATTGGGGCTCAATCTCTATAAAATAAAAAAAATATTAACATCTCTAATGTTGGGCTCTACAATAATTGCTACGGCTACAGGTTGCATTTTGCTTTATTTGTTAATTTATTTAGGTGTGACTAATTCTCTTATATCTATTCTTTTTCCAGACAATCTTTTTTATAACTTTATGGTAACAATTAATATTGAATATTTATTAATAATATTAGTGATTAATATTATAACGGTTTATTTTTCATCACTTATTGCAATTAATATTATTAGTAAAACTCAATTAATTGATATATTAAAAGGGAATAATAAATGATACTTAATGCTCAAAATATATCTAAATCCTATATTGATGGATCTGAAAAATTAAATGTTTTAGAAAATTTAAATTTAAAGATAAGCGATCCAGAAATTACCGTTATAAATGGTCCAAGCGGATCGGGTAAAACAACATTATTAAATATTTTAAGCACCTTAGATACTCCAGATTCAGGCTCTCTGGAAATTAGTAATTGTAAGATAAAGTATAAACCTAAGGAATTAGATCTTATCAGATCTAAAGAAATTGGTATATTATTTCAAACACACAATCTGCTATCAGAATTTACAGTTTATGAGAATTTAGAAATCCCATTTAAAATCAACAATATTGATGATCATTATAATCCATTAGATTTACTTAGGGAATTTAATTTAGATAGTAAGTTAGATAAATTCCCTAGTGAATTATCCGGTGGAGAATGTCAGCGTATTGCATTGTTAAGAGCTATAGTAAATAAACCTAAGATTGTATTTGCAGATGAACCTACAGGGAATCTTGATCAAGAGAATCTTTATATAATGATTGAATTAATTAAAAAATTAAAAATAAATTATAATATGACTTTTATCATTGCTACACATGATGAAAGGCTTTGTGATTTAGCTGACAAAATTTATTATTTAAATAGTCGTAAATTAAGATTAAATAAAAGTGAGTAATTAAATGAATCAAAACTTTTCAAAAGGTATTAGAACTATATTGAAATTATCTAAAGAAGAAGCTTATAGATTAGGAGTATCACATATCGCCCCAGAACATTTGTTGCTTGGAATACTAAAAGATAAAGATGGTCAGGCAAATAGGTTATTAAGATCTTTAGGGGTAGATGTGAATGAAATGAAACTTATGATTGATGATTTATCTGCAGATTCTAAAAAAACTCCTAATATTGGCAATATTCAGCTAAATCAAAAAACAGAAAGAATTTTACGTTCCACGTTTGATGAGGCTAATAAGCTTAATAGAAAGATTGCAAATCAAATTGATTTATTATTGGTAATCACAAAAGAACAAAATGGTATCGTACATGATGTTCTTAAATTCTATTCAGTAAGTCATGAAATCATTAATTCATATATGGATATTGACAATGCTACAGACTCTACTTTAAAGCCTAAAGATGAGAGTAAAACTCCTACATTAGATTTGTTTAGTCGAGATATTACAGAGTTAGCTAAAACAAATAATCTTGATCCTATAATTGGAAGAGAAGTAGAAATTGAGAGGGTTGCTCAAATATTATCTAGACGTAAAAAGAATAATCCTGTTCTTATTGGTGAGCCAGGGGTTGGAAAAACTGCAATTATTGAAGGATTAGCTCTTAGGATAATTAATAAAACTGTTCCAAGGATATTATGGGGAGAAAGAGTTTTAGCTCTTGATTTAGCTGGATTAATTGCAGGTACAAAGTATAGAGGGCAATTTGAAGAAAGAATGAAAAATTTAATATCTGAATTAGAAATTTCCTCAAATACTATTATCTTTATAGATGAACTACATACCATTGTAGGTGCTGGAGCAACTACAGGGTCTTTGGATGCTGCCAACTTATTTAAGCCAGCTTTAGCTAGAGGAGAAATACAAATCATTGGTGCTACTACGCTAAATGAATATAGAAAGTATATAGAGAAAGATGGTGCTTTAGAAAGAAGATTTCAAAAAATTACAATTAATCAGCCATCTGTTTCAGATACTATTCTTATTTTAGACGGAATTAAAGATAAGTATGAAAAGCATCATAATGTAAAAATATCCAAGGAGGCTATAGAGGCCTGTGTCGAACTTAGTCATAGATATATATCTGATAGGTATTTACCTGATAAGGCTATTGATGTTATGGATGAGGCAGGTTCTAGGGTTAGATTAAGTAACGTAAATGTTCCTGATAATGTAATTACTATTGAGAAAGAGATTGAAAAATTAAATAAAACAAAAGATAAGGCTATTGATAATCAAAATTTTGAGAAAGCTGCAACTATAAGAGATAAGCAAAGGAAGCTAAAAGAAAAACTAGAGAACTATAAATTCAAATGGTATAATGAAACAAAAAAGGAACATCCTTTAATCGAGGAACAAGATGTTGCAGATGTTGTTTCTATGATGACCGGAATCCCTCTATCTAAAGTGGTTGCTTCAGAAAGTCAGAAATTAATTAATATGCCAATAACACTTAAAAAGCAGATTATAGGCCAGGATGATGCTATAATAAAAGTTTCTCAAGCAATCCAAAGAGCTAGAGCTGGATTGAAGAATCCAAAGCATCCAATTGGTTCATTTATGTTTTTGGGACCTACAGGTGTAGGTAAAACTGAGCTTGCTAAAAAAATAGCTGAGTATTTATTTACTAATGATGAATCATTAATAAAAATTGATATGTCTGAATACATGGAAAGGTATAATGTTTCCCGTTTAATTGGTTCACCTCCTGGATACGTTGGGTTTGAAGAAGGAGGTCAGCTAACAGAAAAAGTTAGAAGAAACCCTTATTCAGTAATTTTATTTGATGAAATAGAGAAAGCTCATTCAGATGTATTTAATATTTTATTGCAAGTTTTAGATGAAGGGACATTGACTGATAGCTTGGGTAGGTTTATAGATTTTAGAAATACTATAATTATTATGACATCAAATATAGGTACAAAAGCAATAAGTCCATCAACCCTAGGGTTTACTACTGATCAGAGAAAAGATATTGCTGCTAAATCTGATAGAGTTAAAGATGAAGTTAATAAGTATTTTAGACCAGAGTTTTTAAATAGAATAGATGATATAATAGTATTTAATTCTCTTGAAAAAGATGATTTATATGAAATTATAGATTTACAATTAAATGATTTAAAAAGTAATTTAGCTCATAAAAATAATTCTATTAGATTTAGTAAAAATGTTAAAGATTTTTTACTAAAGGATGGTTCTCATAGAGAATGGGGAGCTAGACCATTAAGAAGGATAATCCAAAATCAAATAGAAAATGCTATTTCATCTAAATTTTTATCTGAAGAATTTAAAGATAATTCAATAATTTCTGTAAAAGTAGTAAATAATAAGCTTCATTTTTCTCAATACGCAAAGAGAAAATCTAAAAAAATATCTGCCGATATGTCATAATTGCAAGCAGGGATATTCTTTTTGTCATAAAATCCTATTGTTGGCACTAATATTGTACAATCTTATATAAACTTATTTATTATAGGAGTCATATATAATGTCTAAAATTATTGGAATTGATTTAGGTACTACTAATAGTTGTGTATCTGTTATGGAGGGTACTAACCCTACTGTTATAACTAATTCTGAAGGGGATAGAACTACTCCATCAGTGGTAGCTTTTACGGAAAATGGTGAAAGATTGATTGGTGTTACTGCAAAAAACCAAGCTGTAACAAATCCAGAAAATACAATATACTCAGTAAAAAGATTTATTGGCAGGTTGTACAGTGAAGCGGAGAAAGAAGCTAGTGAAGTTCCTTATAAAATAAAAAAAGATAAGAAAGATGGAATTTCTGTCGAGGTGAATGGCAAATCGTATTCTTCTCCAGAAATAAGTGCTATGGTTCTTCAAAAAATGAAGAAAACTGCAGAAGACCATCTTGGACAAGAAGTGAAAGAGGCTGTAATAACAGTTCCAGCTTATTTTAATGATTCTCAAAGAAAAGCTACAAAAGATGCTGGAAAAATAGCAGGATTAGATGTGAAAAGAATTATTAATGAGCCTACGGCTGCAGCATTAGCTTATGGCCTAGATAAAAATAGAAAAAAAGAAGAGAAGGTTGCTGTTTATGATTTAGGCGGTGGAACTTTTGATATTTCAATTTTAGATATTTTGATAGATGATGAAACTGGCACTTCAATTGAGGTGAATTCAACTAATGGTGATGGACACTTAGGTGGAGATGACTTTGATCAAGTTATTGTTGATTGGATAGCCAAAGAATTTAAAAAAACTGATGGTATAGATCTTTTAAAAGATCCTCAGGCATTAGGTAGGATAAAAGATGCTGCTGAAAAGACAAAAATAGAGCTTTCTTCATCTTCTAGTAGCGAGATTAATTTGCCATTTATTACAGCGGATTCATCAGGTCCTAAACATTTAAATATGAAAATCAATCGCGCTAAATTTGAATCATTAATTCAAAAATTGGTTGAAAGAACAAAGAATCCGTGTATTAAGGCACTGAAAGATGCAAAATTAAGTCCTTCAGATATTGATGAAGTTATTTTAGTTGGAGGATCAACTAGGATACCCAAGGTTCAAGAAATGGTAAAAGATATATTTGGTAAAGAACCAAATAAAAGTGTTAATCCAGATGAAGTAGTTGCTATTGGAGCTGCTATACAAGGTGGGATTATGGGGGGTGATGTACAAGATGTTCTTTTATTAGATGTAACACCATTGTCTCTAGGTATAGAAACCCTTGGTGGTGTTTGCACTAAAATAATAGAATCGAATACGACAATTCCAGTTGATAAGTCACAAGTTTTTTCTACCGCTGCAGATAATCAGACTTCTGTTGAAATACATATCCTTCAAGGTGAAAGAGGGATGGCTATTAATAATAAATCATTAGGTCGTTTCCACCTTGATGGAATTCCATCTGCTCCAAGAGGAACTCCACAGATAGAAGTGACATTTAAATTAAATCAAGATGGGATATTAGATGTATCAGCTAAAGATAAAGCTACATCTAAAGAACAGAGTATTAGAATTGAAGCTTCTAGTGGTCTTTCAGATGAAGAGATAGAAAAAATGAAAGATGATGCTAAAAAGCATGAAGAAGAAGATAATAAATTGAAAGAAATGGTAGATCTTCATAATCAAGCAGATCAGCTAATCTATCAAACCGATAAGCAGTTAGAGGAATTTAAAGATAAGCTTGATAAAGATACTATATCAAAACTAAATGATGCAAAAAACAAATTAGATGAAGCTAATAAAGGAACAGACCCTGAATCTATTAAAACAGAGATTGATGCTTTAAATAAAATTTGGGCTTCTGCTACAGAAAAAATGTATCAAGAAACTGCATCTCAAAATCAAAATCCAAATGAAAGTCAAGATGAATCGACTAGTTCAAATGATAAAATGAAAGAGGAGTCAAATATAGAAGATGCTGATTTTGAAGTTGTAGATGAGTCTGAAGATAAGTAATCTATATATTTTTTGAATTATATTAATAGAATATCTAAATATTTATTCTTACTATTTGCTTCTATATTGATATTATGCTATTCTTTATTATTTCATACAGATAAAATATTATCTTATTTTTCAAGAGATATAATTGATAAAGTTAATTCTTTTCATTACATACATGATTTTAATATTAATGGTAGTATAGAAGGTTCTTTAGCATCTTCTTTGAAAATTAATAACCTTTCATTTAGTACTAATAATAAAGAAGTTAATATAAAAGAGTATTCTTTCGACACTAGTTTTTCTAGCATATTTTCTGCTTTAGGTAGCTATTCTTTAGCTGGAATAAATACTTTTACTAACTTATTCAAAAACTCAAATCATTCTTTTAGCCAATTGTCTGTCGAGGATAAAAATCTAAACGCATTCTTAGCTGTCCCTGATATGATAATTAGTAAAAATCATCTTTGTTTAGATACTTTATTTGTTAGTTATGAGGACTATGTACTTTTTGGGTATAATATAAATAGTATTTTTTTAGAACCTGAAAAAGGCAACTATTATTCAAAGCCTAAAAATTCAAAAGTCGATAGTTTAGAAATATTTATAGATGACAAGCAGATTGAAGCTAAAAATATCTTCTACGAAGAATCAAATAATAGTATTCTATTTGGAAACTTGATTGCAAATTTTATACCTATTGAAAAAAAAAATATAGAAAAAATTCAATTAGATAGCTTATTAATCAAAATCAATAATACCTATGAATCTTTAGAACTGGTAGTTCAAAATAGTGTTTTAGCCAGTTCATATTTCGACAGCCTATCAATTGATAGTATATATATTAATATTGATAGGAAAGATAGTACCGGATATCTGGATGTCAGCTCAATTAATTTTGCTAATAGCTCAAGTAGCAATATTTTATTAAATGATATAAAATTAGAAGGTGATCTTAGAAAAAATAATGAACTATATACATTCAAAATAAAATCAATAGATAATAAATTATATATTAATGATATAAAGTATTACTTTAAGTTTAAAATAGACTATTCATTTCAAGATTTTTTTAAATCAGATAAAGTTGAAATTCTTTTCTTTGATGGGTATAGCTATTCTGATAATAATTTTTTGAATCTTAAAGGAGATATTGATTTAAATGAAAAGAGTCTATCCTTAGATGTCAATACGAGTAATTTTTCATACTTTGGAGTATCTCCTAAGACATCAAAAATAGAAGTTAATTCATATGATTTAATTACCTATATAATAGATTATAAAATGTATAAGGTAGGGGGGCTCGTCAAGAAAAGATTTGACAAACTTTCAGGACAATCTACTATTACATTTGAAAATTCGTTAAATAACTATACGATTTTATCAACTCCAATATTCATAACAGATAAATCATACGATGGTGCAATTGATATCCCCATTATAGACGATGTAAATGATTTTAAATTTAGTGTAAAGTCATCCTTTGTAAATATATTAAAAAAAAATAAATTAGAGACTGTTGATTAATTAAATATTTATATACTTAATAGATTATAAAAGGATACTATGAAATATTATTTATTAATTTTACTTTTCATACTTTCTGCTTGTCAAAAGGAGAGTAGCCTAGATGAAAAATATGATAAAGCATTAACTCATAAAGAAAGTAAAGAGTATAGAGAATCTAATATCATTTTGTTTGATATTTTAGAATCTCCTGAATTGTCAGAAGAAATGCAAGTTGAGGTGTATTTCTTGTTAGCTCAAACTTTTTATGATTTAAAGAATTATAGAGAATCAATTAAATATTATAAAAAAATATTAGATTCACCTTTAGATAATGAAATGAGAAAAAAATCTCTTTTCATGATTGCATATACTTATTTTAATGATTTAGAAATGTATACAGATTCAATCGAGTATTACACTATTTTTAAATTAGAATATCCAAAAGATGAATTGATTACAGCTGTAGATTTTGAATTAGAGCAAATTAATAATATATTAAATAAAAAATAGAAGGAAATAGTATGGGAAATACATCCGATTTTAGAAATGGACTAATTATTGAACATAAAAATGGGCTTTATAAAATTGTTGAATTTTTGCATGTGAAGCCAGGCAAGGGTGGAGCTTTTGTTAGAACCAAATTAAAAAATGTAAAAACTGGTCAAGTTATAGATGAAACATTTAGAGCTGGGGCAAATGTAAAATCTGTAAGAGTAGAGGCTAGAAATTATAATTTTTTATATTCTGATAGTGAAAATTATATTTTCATGGATAATGAAACCTATGATCAAATTCAATTATCTGAATCTATTTTAGAAGATGTAAAACCTTATCTTATAGAAAATACTAAAACAACAATAGCGTTTAATGGTGAAGAACCTATAGAGGTAAGGATTCCGGCCCATATAAATTTAAAGGTAGTAGAAACCGACCCTGGGGAAAAGGGTAATACTGCTCAAGGCGGAAACAAGCCTGCTACTCTTGAAACAGGTTTAGTATTGCAGGTTCCATTATTTATTCAAATTGACGATGTTATTAAAGTAGATACTAGAGAAGGTAAATATATTGAGAGAGCAAAATAAGTGAAACAAGATTATATAAAAAAATTAATTAGAATTTTAGAGAATAGTAAAATTGATTCTATCCAATTATCTTCTTTTTGGGGAATGAATAAAATTAAATTATTTAAAACACCTATAAAATCTAATTTTATAGAACCTCCTAATGTTGTACCTCCTACTAATTATGTTAACAGTAATCCGTCAGACGATAAAATACTAGATTCGGTGAAAAATGAGATTGATCAATCAACAGATCTTCCTAATAATGATAGTAGCAGTGTTGACGAAAAAGATGATTCATCTAATTTGCATAGCATTAAAGCACCTCTAGTTGGAACTTTTTACCTTTCACCCAAGCCTGGAGAACCTCCATTTATTAATATAGGAGATAAAATTCAAACCGGTCAGATCTTATGTATTATTGAAGCCATGAAAATATTTAATGAAATTGAATCAGAGGTTTCCGGTACTATTAAAAAAATATTAATTGATGATTCCAGTCCCGTAGAATATGGACAAGCAATTATTTTAGTTAAAATTGATGATTAAAAAGCTTCTCATTGCGAATAGAGGTGAAATCGCACTTAGAGTGATTAGAGCATGTAGAGAGCTTAATATTAAAACGGTATCCGTATTTTCTGAAGCGGATGAACTCTCTTTGCATTCAAAGTTTTCTGATGAAACAGTGTGTATCGGTCCAGCTATGAGCTCTAAGAGTTATTTAAATATTCCATCTATTATATCTGCTGCTGAATTAACTAATTGTGATTCAATCCATCCAGGTTATGGTTTTTTATCAGAGGACCCAGAATTCTCAAAAATTTGCATTGATAATAATATTAATTTCATAGGACCTCCTCCTGATACTATTAGTCTTATGGGTAACAAATCAAAAGCAAGAGAAACTGTTGAATCTATTGGTGTTCCGATAATTCCCGGTAGTGATGGAATTATTAATAATGTAAATGAATGTAAAGATTTAGCGAATGAAATAGGATATCCTGTAATCTTGAAAGCTTCTTCTGGAGGTGGAGGCAAAGGTATGCGAATCGTTCATAATGAAACTGATATTGAACAATCTTTTTTAAGCGCACAGTCTGAGGCGATGGCTTCTTTTAATGATGATAGTATATATCTTGAAAAATTTATAGAAGAGCCTCGACACATTGAAATTCAAATATTAGCTGATTTTGAAGGTAATACTATATCATTAGGTGAGAGAGAGTGCTCTATACAAAGACGTAATCAAAAAATTATAGAAGAATCCCCATCCGCAGTAGTTGATGAAGAGCTAAGGTCTAAGATGGCTGATGTCGCAATTAAAATTTCAAAATCAGTTAATTATGTAGGTGTAGGCACTATCGAATTTTTACTTGATAAAAATAATGATTTTTATTTTATGGAAATGAATACCAGAGTTCAAGTGGAACATCCAGTTACAGAAATGGTTACTTCAATTGATATTATTAAAGCTCAAATTAAGGCGCATGATAATCATACTATACCTGATTGGATGGGTAAAATAAAACCAAGAGGACATTCTATTGAATGTCGAATTACGGCTGAAGACCCCTATAATAATTTTATGCCATCTCCAGGTGAGGTCACAAGCCTACATTTACCTTCAGGAATGGGTATAAGGGTAGATACACATATATATGCAGGTTATAAAATCCCTCCTTATTATGATTCAATGATATGTAAATTAATAGTCCATGCACCGAATAGATTAGAAGCTATTGAAAAAATGAAAGGTGCATTATCTGAAATGGTTATAGAAGGAGTTAAAACAATAATACCTTATCAATTATATATACTTAATAATAAAGATTTTATAAATGGTAATTTTAGTACAAACTTTCTTAATACAATTAAGCTTTAAAAGGAGAAGATGATGGAGATACCAGAAAAATTATTATACTCAAAAGACCATGAATGGTTTGATATAAAAAATGATAATTGTAAAATTGGGATTACAGAATATGCTCAAGGAGAACTTGGAGATATAGTTTTTATGGAACTTCCTGAGGTTGGTTTAAAAGTTTCAAAGGGAGACTCTATAGGAACAATAGAAGCGGTAAAAACAGTAGCTGATGTATATGCTCCTATTGCAGGAGAAGTTATTGAAGTTAATTCCAATTTAGAAAATAGTCCAGAGTTAATTAATAATGACCCATATAATGAGGGGTGGATTGTTATTATAAAACCAGATAACTCTATTGATCCATCTGACCATTTAAGTGGAGATAAATATAAGGAATTTATAGGGTAGCCATTATGAAATATATCCCGTGTACAATAGAAGAAGAAAAAAATATGCTTAAGACTATCGGAGTAGATAGCTTTGATGACTTAATTAATATTATACCTGATAAAATGAGACTTTTAGAAGAATATAACATTTCATCGCCCATGTCAGAATTAGAATTGATTGATCATATAACAAATCTAGCTAATAAAAATTCTTCTAATGTGTCATTTCTTGGAGGAGGGGTATATGATAGATATGTTCCTAGTATAGTTGATTTTATTGCATCTAGATCTGAATTCTATACGGCATACACCCCTTATCAGCCAGAAGTAAGTCAAGGAACACTTCAATATCTATATGAATATCAAAGTATGATATGTTCATTAAGCGGAATGGATGCTTGTAATGCATCTTTATATGATGGTGGTTCCGCTCTTGCTGAAGCATGCATATTAGCAAAAGCATTTAATTCTAAATCTAAAATTTTAATTTCACCTTACGTTAATCCTAATTATATAGAAGTATTAAAATCTTATTTAAAAGAGTTGGATTATGATATTGAGATACTACCAGCTAAAAATGGCATTACCGATTTAAATGAAATAGAAAATTTCATTGATGACTCTGTTAGTAGTATTGTGGTACAATCACCTAATTATATTGGTCAAATTGAAGATTGGTCAAAAATCAAAAAAGATAATAATATAATGCTTATTGGTATTTCTGACCCGGTTTCTTTAGGGATTTTAGAGTCTCCAGGAAATTCTGGAGTCGATATATATATAGGAGAAGGACAGTCTTTAGGAAACTATCAAGCTTTTGGAGGTCCTTACCTTGGAATTATGGCTGTTAAAAAATATCTTATACGAAAAATGCCAGGAAGAGTTGTTGGTAGGACTAATGATATTAAAGGTAAAGATGCATATGTATTAACCTTGCAAACAAGAGAACAGCATATAAGAAGAGAGAAAGCCACTTCTAATATCTGCACTAATCAAGGATTGATAGCTTTAAGGGCTACTATTTATCTAAGTTTAATGGGACCAAAAGGTTTGGATGAAATAAACAAGCTTAGTATGAATAAAGCTTATTATATGGCGGACTTAATTGATTGTTTAGATAATTATTCGCTAGTCTATAATACTAATTTTATTAATGAATTTTTAATAGAAACAAAATATGATGCATATAAAGTGAAAGATAAGTGTTTAGAAAATAATATTTTTATTAACCCTATTAATAATCATCAAATTCTTTTTGCAGTTACTGAGAGAAGAACAAAAAAAGAAATTAAAAAATTAGTAGAGATTTTAGGAAAAATAGATTGATTTTTGAAAACTTAGAGCTAAAAAGAGGTGAATTAGGGACATTATCTTTCGCATTGATTGACCCTGATTTAAAAAATGATAGCAAACTTGATAAAATATTAAATAATATTAATCAATCTGAATTTGATGCTATTTTGGTTGGAGGATCATCAATAGAAGATAATAAATTTGAAGATAGAGTTAAATATATTAAATCTTCCACTGATTTGTCTGTCATTCTTTTCCCTGGAGGTTCTTCGCAAGTTTCTAATGCTGCTGATGCAATATTGTTTACGTCATTAATTAGTGGTCGAAATCCAAAATTCCTTATAGAAGAACAGGTAAAATCTTCATTGAAAATTCATAATTCTAAATTAGAAGTTATACCAACAGGATATTTATTATTAGAAACAGATAAAAAATCTGCAGTAGAAATTATAAGTAATACAAACCCTATACCAATGAATGATATTGATTTAATTCTTTCTCACGCTCTTGCAGCCCAGTATTTGGGAAAAAAACTTCTCTTTTTAGAAACGGGAAGCAACTCCAATTATCCTGTTAATAATGAAATAATTAAACAAATTAATTCTATTTTGGATATTCCTATTATAGTTGGAGGTGGAATTAAAAATTTAAAAGATGCTATAGAGGTTTCTAGTAGTGGCGCCTCGTATATAGTGATAGGCTCTCTAATTGAAGAGAGTGATGATTATTCTAAATTATTAGAAATTAATAAAGCTATACATTCATGAAACAGGTCCTTATTGAGAATGCAAAAAGATACCTTCTTTATTTACAGTATGAAAAAAGATTAGAACTTAATACTGTAAATTCTTATTGGTATGACTTAGAAAAATATATATGTTATATTTCAGATATTCTAAATATCACAGACATCAATGAAATAAAAAAAAATCATATTATATCGTTCCTCTCATCTCTTAATTATTATAAAAAAGTTAATGATAAAATTAAATATTCAGAATCATCTCTTAGTAGATATGTTTCTTCAATTAAAGGTTTTCATTTCTATTTATTAGAACAAGAAATCTCCACGAAAGACCCATCTGAAAAAATAACATCACCCAAATTAAAAAAGAAGATACCTGTAATATTAACTGTTGAAGAAATTGATTTAATAATAGAATCAATTGATTTAAATAAATCTATTGATTACAGAGATAAAGCTATTATCTCACTACTTTATTCAAGTGGAATTAGAATATCAGAATTAATAAAATTGAAATTAATAGATTTTAATTTAGATAATTCGATTTTATCAGTTATGGGGAAAGGACGCAAAGAAAGAATTGTGCCTGTTGGTGAGAGGGCTATGATGTATATGCTATCATATATTGAAGGTCATAGATCTTCTTTTATAAAAAAAAATAATTCTAATGGTTTTTTATTTTTAAATAATAGAGGACAATCATTAAGTCGAATGGGGTTGTGGAATATAATTAAAAAAAGGGCTGAAAATACAGTTATAAATAAAAAAATAACACCACATATTTTTAGACACAGTTTTGCGACTCATTTGATTGAGGGAGGTGCAAACCTTGTAGCTGTTCAGCAGATGTTGGGGCATAGTGATGTCTCGACTACTCAAATTTATACTCATTTAGATAAAAGTTATTTAAAAGAAATTCATAAAAGTCACCATCCTAGAGGTTAATTTTGGGATTAATTACATTATTATATTCAGACCCTTCAGCATTTATAATTCTATCTACATGCTTGATTTTCTCATTATGCTTTCATGAATTTTCTCATTCTATAACAGCTTATTATCTTGGGGATGATACTTCATATAGAATGGGCAGGGCAAACTTAAACCCATTAAATCATTTAGACCCAATTGGAACATTGATGATTTTATTTATTGGATTTGGGTGGGCTAAGCCCGTCCCTGTTAATCATTATAATCTTGAAAATCCTAAATCGGATATGATGAAAATAGCTTTCGCTGGACCTGCTTCAAATCTTTTAATAGCATTTTTAGTATTATTGATAGCCCAATTATTTGATTTATATGATTACTCAAAAATTATAGTCCCATTATATTGGATAAATGTCGCTTTAGCTGTTTTTAATATGTTGCCAATTACACCTCTTGATGGATCTCAAATTTTTAATCCTATAATTTCAAAGTATAATCGAAATGCAGCAGTATTTTTATCTAAAAATGGTCCAAATGTACTATTGGCAATTATTTTTATTAGTATTATTACAAATATTCCTATTCTAAGCTATATTATAACTCCAATAATATCATTAATTACGAATATCTTTGAATTTATTATATCATGGATAATTTAAGAGATCAAACATATAGATCTTATTCGTCAAGATTTAGGATTTTAAAAAACTTAATTATCTTAATTATTGTGTTAATCTTAATTTATTATATTAAATAAAATTTAGAGGACTTGAAATGAAAATAATTGAATGTGTTCCTAATTTCAGTGAAGGTGTAGACCTTGAAATTATTAAAAAAATTACCAATGAAATTGAACAAGTAAAAAATGTACAGTTATTAGATGTAGATCCAGGAAAAGATACGAATAGAACAGTAGTTACTTTTATTGGCAATCCAGAAGAAGTAATTGAAGCTGCTTTTAATTCAATCAAAAAAGCCTCTGAATTAATTGATATGAGAAAGCATCAAGGTGAACACCCAAGGATGGGGGCGACTGATGTTTGCCCTATAGTCCCAATAGCTAATACTACAATGCAAGAATGTGTCAAATATTCTACTATATTAGCAAAAAGAGTTGGTGACGAGTTGAAGATTCCAGTTTTCTTATATGAAGAATCTTCAAGTAAAGCAGATAGAAAAAATTTAGCTAATATCAGAAAAGGTGAATATGAGGGGATGAGTGAAAAACTAAAATCATCTAAATGGACGCCTGACTTTGGTCCTAATATAATGAACGAAAAGAGTGGAGTTACAGCTATTGGTGCACGAAATTATCTTATCGCTTATAATGTTAATTTAAATACAAAAGATAAAAAAATAGCAACAGATATTGCTCTTGATATTCGAGAAGCTGGTAGAGCAAGAAGAGATTCTTCAGGAAAAATATTGAGATATAAAGATGGAAGTATGAAAAAAAAACCTGGTACTCTAAAGCATGTAAAAGCTGTTGGTTGGTTTATTGATGAGTATGGCAAGGCGCAAGTATCTATTAATCTTATAAATTATATGGAAACTTCAATATATAAAGTATTTGAAGAAATTAGAAATCAAGCAAGAAAACGAGGATTAAGAGTGACCGGAAGCGAAATCGTAGGTCTCGTTCCTAAAAAATCTTTAATTGATACAGGTATTTATTATTTAAAAAAGCAAAATAGGCCTATCTCTATACCAGATGAAGAAATAATCCATATAGCTATTGAATCTCTTGGTTTGAATGATATATCTAATTTTAATCAGAATAGCTCAATCATAGAAAATAGATTAGTTAGTACTAATTCTAAATTAAAAGATTTTACATTACATGATTTTATCAATGAGGTATCTATAGATTCTCCCGCTCCTGGAGGAGGTAGTGTTAGCGCATTGGTTGGAGGATTATCTTCTGCTCTTATTTCAATGGTTTCTAATCTATCATATAATAAAAAAGGATATGAAAAACATAATTTTAAATTTGAAGAAATTGGTTCTAAAGCTCAAAATATAAAAAGAGAGTTAATTCGATTAGTTGATGAAGATACTGAAGCTTTTAACATGATTATGGAAGCTTTTAAAATGCCTAAAAAAACTGAAGAGGATCGTATTGATAGATCCAATGCAATAGAAAAAGCTACAAAGAATGCAATTGAAACGCCATTACTAATGATGAAACTGTCATTAGAATTATTAAAATTATCTAAGCAGATTGCAAAAATTGGCAATAAAAATTCTTTATCAGATGCAGGAGTTGCTTCAGAAATGGCATTTTCTTCAATTAATGGCGCATATATGAATGTACTCATAAATCTAAAAGATATTACTGATACTAAATACTCTGAAAATATTATTAAAAAGAGTAATCTTTTAATTGAAAAATCAAAAAAAGAAATTGATTTAGCTAGAAATTATATACATAAAAAAATATGAGTAATTTAATAAAAATAATAAATCCTGATTTAATCGATAAGATTGCTGCCGGGGAAGTGATTGAGAGACCTGCATCTATAATTAAAGAGCTTGTAGAAAACTCTATAGATGCTAATTCTAAATCAATTGAAATTAATATTGATAATGGTGGTATTGATTTAATTACCGTAAAAGATAATGGAAATGGGATTAAACAGAATCAGATTCAATTAGCTTTTCAGAGACATGCAACTAGTAAAATATCAACATTAGATGATTTAGATAAAATATCAACATTAGGTTTTAGGGGAGAAGCTTTACCTAGTATAGCATCTGTTAGTCATGTAAATATTAAGACTTCAGATGATAATACTGCTAACGAATTTACTATTCAGGCAGGTAAAGAAGGAAAAATTAAGCCTTGCTCTAGAGGAAAAGGTACTACTATTAGCATACGAAGACTTTTTGAGAATCTTCCTGCTCGAAAAAAATTTTTAAAATCTCCAGAATCAGAACAAATTGCTATTACAAAACTTTTAAAACAGTACTTTTTATCATACCCTGAGATTTCATTTAAATATTCAAACTCAAAAAAAACTATATTTAATTTAAATGGAAACTCTCTTGAAAATAGAATCTCTGATATATTTGGAGGTACTTATTTAAAAGAATTAATTAGTGTTAATAATAATAAGGGGCCTTATTCTATATCAGGCTATTTAGGTAATATCAATTTGGCTAGAAAAAGAATAGGAGAACAATATTTGTTTGTTAATGGACGGTTTATATTAAATAGAATGATTAATCATTCTATTTATCGTTCATATGCAAGTTTACTCGATAGGGGAGAGTATCCTTTTTTTGTATTAAATCTATGTATCGACCCATCTCTTTTTGATATTAACGTTCACCCATCTAAGCGTGAAATTCGATTCGAGAATGAATGGAAGGCTAATCAGTTTATAAAAGAATCTATTATAAAATCTTTAAAAAATATCACAAAAACAGCCCCTACATTTAATTTTAATATCCCTGATAAACAAATTAATGTATCTAGAGAATTAGAATTAGACTATGATAAAATTTCATATCAAAACATCGATGATATTGTTACTAGCAAAGAATCAGATTCTTTAAATAATAAAATTGATGAAATATTATCTGATGAAACAAAGGAAATTGATTTAAATATTGATGATGTCTGGCAAATACACAATAAATATTTAGTTACACGTTTAAATGACAGTATGGTGATCATTGATCAGCATGTCGCTCATGAGAGAATTTTATATGATTCTGCTATTGATGGATTGAATAATAGATATGCAGAGTCTCAAACAGTCCTCTTTCCTAAAACATTAGATTTTAAGGGAGATGAATATGATATTCTTATAAAATTATTACCATACCTAGATAAAATAGGTTTTAAAATTAGGGAATTCGGCGAAAATAAAATTATCATTGAAGGAATTCCTGTCTATATGAAAAATAATGATGAAATAGCTCTAATTAAAGACATCATTGATAAATATGATACATATGGAGATAATGAGAGCGAATTATATGATAAATTAGCAGCAAACTATTCTTGCAAGGCAGCTGTCAAGGCTGGTGATAAATTAGAAGATAATGAAATAAAGCATTTAATTAATAAATTATTTCAATCACCAAATCCATATTTTTGCCCACATGGACGCCCTATTATTGTAAATTTAACAATAGAAGAACTAGATAAAAGATTTGAACGCTTATAAAAGGATTGTAAAAAAATGAATAAAAAAAATTATTTTATAACTGGATTATTTTCAATTATTCCTCTCGCAATAACTTATTATATCATAGTATCCTTAATTTCAATATTTTCTAAGCCAGGACAAAACTTAATAAAATATATACTCCCAGAAGTAGAACTACCTTTAATAGAATTATTTATAGGATTCACATTAACCTTTCTTTTTATTTATTTTCTAGGATTAATCATTTCAAATGTTTTGGGTAAAAAGCTTTACAACTTTTTTGAAAATATTCTCTCTAAAATTCCACTTGTTAGCTATATATATAATACCATTAAACAAATCACAGAAACGCTAACCATTTCTCAAAAGCAAGCTTTTAAGAAAGTAGTCTACATTGAATATCCAAAAGAAAATATATGGACGATTGCTCTTGTTACGGGGGAATCACGAGATAAAACAGGAGTGGATTATTATCAGATTTTTGTTCCAACTACACCTAACCCTACTTCAGGATTTATGCTTTATATTAAAAAGTCTGATGCCAAAGAAACTAATTTATCTATTGATGAAGGACTTAAAATTGTAATCTCAGGAGGAATGCTAGCTCCTAAGCAGAATGAAATTTAAAGTTATAGATAATTAAACTAATTCCTTTTCCATAATATTAATAGTCTCCTCAATTTGAGATATATCTTTAGAAAAAAGTATTTTCTTTCTCCAATAAGAGGCATTTTTAAATCCTTTTAGATACCAGCTAAAATGCTTTTTTGTTAAATTGACACATATACGTTCTTCTTTATTTTCTTTTAGTAGATTATAATGCTTTATGCAAATTGTTAATATATCCGAGATTTTCGTTTCTTTTTTAGCATTTCCTTTGTTGTAATTATTAATATCTCTAAATATCCATGGATTGCCAAGCGCGGCTCTTCCAATCATAACAGCATCACACTTTGTCTGTTTTAATATTTTAATATAATCATCTATTGTTTTTACATCTCCATTTCCAATTACTGGGATATTTACGTTTTCTTTTAAAACTTTAATAGAATTCCAATCTGCAGAACCTTCAAATCTTTGCGAGGTTGTCCTTGGGTGTAACGTAATTGCACTTACACCCACCTCTTCTAAAATTTGTCCAGCTTTTACGAAAACCTCTGAATCACTGCACCAGCCTGATCTCATTTTAACAGTTACAGGAGTATCTTTTACTTTCTCAACAACAGCTGAAGTTATATCTCTCATTAAGTTTAAATCTTTTAGTGCGGCTGATCCCGCACCTTTTTTTGTTACCTTAGGTACAGGGCAGCCATAATTTATATCAATAATATCAGGAGAAAAGCGCTCCTCTATCATTTTTGCTGACAAACCTACAGCTTCAGGGGTTTCTCCGAATATTTGAACCCCTATAGGTCTCTCTTCATCAATGAATTCAATTAAATCTAATGTTTTTTTATTTTCTCTTATTATTCCATTTGAGCTAACAAATTCGGTATATACAAGGTCTGCTCCCATATCTTTGCATATTATTCTAAAGGGGAGATCTGTAACTCCTGCCATAGGGGCTAAAAGTATTGAATTTTTTATATCTATATTCCCGATTTTCAAAATTTAATATTAAACTCGTATAAATTGTTCTATATAATAATAATTTTAATTAGGTAAATTAAGAACATGGATGGATTAAAAGCTATACTTCAATCACTTGGTGCTTTACCTATGTTTCTTTTGATGTTTATTATACTTTACTTCGTATTGATTAGACCTCAAATAAAAGAACAGAAAGATAGAGATGCTATGTTATCTAATTTAAAAAAGAATGATCGAGTACTAACACGAGGGGGAATTGTAGGTAAGATAGTAGAATTTCAAGGTAAGGATAAAGAATATGCAATATTAGATAATGATACTGGTGTGAAAATTAAAATTTTAAAAAGATATGTAGTTTCCTTAATTGAAAAAAAATAATAATTAAATTGTATGAAAATTTTATTTTTTGGAAATGCGGATTTTGGAATACCTAGTTTAGAGTACCTGTATCAATCTAATTATGAATTTTTATCTGTAGTAACCAATAGAGATAAAAAATCTGGAAGAGGGAAAAAGTATTCCTCAACACCTATAAAAGAATATTCACTTAAAAATAAAATTCCTACTATAGAAGTAGAAGATTTAAATAATCATAATTTTGAGAATACAATTAAGGAATTGAATCCTGACTTGATTATTGTTATTGCATATAGAATATTACCTGAAAAAATATTTAGCATCCCTACTTTTGGAACCATGAATTTACATGCTTCTTTGCTACCTAAGTATAGAGGAGCTGCACCAATCCAAAGAGCAATATTAAATAATGAAATAGAAACAGGGATTTCAACCTTTTTAATTGATAGTAATGTCGATACTGGAAATATTATAAAACAGAAAAAGATTGAAATAAGTGAATCTGATAATTATGGGGATATATATTCAAAATTATCAAAAAAAGGCCCACAATTAATAGAAGAGTCAATAAATCATATTATTAATAAAAAACCATTAATCAAGCAGAATGATGATTTTACATATGCAAAAAAAATAAAAAAAAATGAAAATCAAATTAATTGGAATTTAAATTCTAAAGATATAATTAATACTGTGAGAGCTTTTGCTCCATACCCCGGAGCTTTTTCTTATATTAATAATAAAAGAATAAAAATATTAATTTCAAGGAAAATTCAATGTGATTTTTCTATTAATGCTGGATATATATATATAAATAGTAAATCTCTTATAGTTGGAACTGGTAATGGAGCTATTGAAGTTTTAGAGTTACAGCAAGAAGGTAAAAAGAAGATTGGAGCTTCTGACTTTATTAATGGACTTCCCTTGTCAGGAAACAATGAATTGAAATTTGAATTTAAAAAATAGACAAATCTGTTTAAAATTACTTCAAAAGTCATTGACTTCTCATTCCTTTGCAAATGAGATTATTTCTAATTATTATAATAATAGCAATTTAGATCAGAGTTCTAGAAAGAATATTAGTAATATGGTTTTGGGTGTTATTAGAATGCAAGGGCGCTATGATTATATATTATCAGATATTTATAATGGAGATTATGATAATATTAAACTAATATTGAAGAATATTCTAAGATTAGGATGCTATCAAATTGATAGAATGGATTCAATACCAAATCATGCTGCAGTTTCCACTTCTGTTGAAATAACAAAAAAAAATATATTTGGATATCAAAAATTAGTAAATGCTTTATTAAGAAAATATATTAATATTAAAGATGACTACGATTTGGATTTAAATGATTTGAATTCATTCAAACTTTTAAGTCATCCATCTTGGATTATAAATAAATGGATTGAAGATTTTGGAACTAAGAAAACAATTGAAATTTGCAATTATAATAATAATAATCCAGATATATGGTTTAGAATAAACGGACCAAATAGCAGACAAGATATAATCCATTATATAAAAAAAATGAAAATTAATTTTAAGTTTCATGAAATTGATGATTCTTTTTTTAAAGTATCATCAGCATCTAATCTAATTGATTCTAACTATTTTAGAGATGGTTTAGTAACAATTCAAACTCCTTTAAATGGGTTGATTGTGAAATTATTAGATCCAAAAAATTCTGATATTATAATAGATGGCTGTTCTGCTCCGGGAGGGAAGGGTACTTTTATTTCATCTATTGCACCTACAGCCAATATATATTCAATAGATAATGATAAGAAAAGATTTAAGAAGCTGCTAAATTCTATTGAACGTCATAAAATTAAAAATATAAAACCATTAATTTTAGATATGATATCAGACAAACTACCCTTAGCAAATAAAATCCTAATAGATGTTCCCTGCTCTGGAACTGGGGTTATTAATCGAAGAGCTGATTTAAGGTGGAGAAAAAAACTAATTGATATAGAAAAATCCTCAGTAATTCAGTATAATATACTAGATAACGCATCTAAGTTTTTGTCTGAAAAAGGGGTACTTGTATATAGTACCTGTTCTATAGAAAAAGAAGAAAATTTTAAAATTATTGATAAATTTCTATCTAAAAATAAAAATTTTATAATTGAAGATGCTACAAACTTTGTAAATAAAAAGGTTGTTAAGAATAATGCTATCGATATTTTACCAGGAGAATATAATTTAGATGGAGGCTTTGCAGTAAGATTAAAAAAAGTATAATTATAATTAAATATTCATTCCAATACTTTCTATCTTTGTCAATACTATCTTTAATTGGAGTTCTAATAATAGATAATTTCCTGCTACCTTATTATGTGGGTAGCGATAAAAATGTCTTCCTTCCAGATTGTCGAGGAGAATATCAAGATGAGGCTACAAAAATCCTAAGTGATTTAAATCTTGATGTTAAAATTATTAATTTAGCATTTAATCCTTCTGATAAACCGGGTACAGTAATAAAAATGTTCCCTCCTCCTTTTACAAAAGTTAAGGAAAATAGGCTGATTACTATTTCTATAGCAGGTTCTCAGAAAAATGTTATAATTCCAGATCTGCATAATATTTCTCTTAGAAATGCTCAAATTGAAATTTTAAATTTAGATTTATTATTAGATACAGTTATGTACGAATTTAATTCAAACGTAAAAAATGGCTATGTGTCATTTCAAATACCAAAGAAGGGGACTATGACTAAAACAGGCACCTCGATTTCCTTAGGTATAAGCAAGGGAGTTCCTCCTGATTATTTTATTGTTCCGGATTTAATTAATTATCCATTTAAAAAGGCATTGGAAAAAATTCAGTTTGAAGGTCTTAGAGTAGGTAGTAAAACTTATGAGTATCAACCCAACCTTCTACCTAATACTATAATTGATCAAAGTTTTCCACCAGGATTAAAAGTGACAATACCTGTAAAAATTGACTTAGTAATTAGCAAGGAGACAAATGAAGAATAGAATAATTTCACCATCTTTATTATCAGCAGATTTTTCAAAACTAAAAGAGCAAATAGATGTAGTCGTAGATGCTGGTGCAACTCGTTTACATCTAGATGTTATGGATGGACACTTTGTCCCGAACTTTACATTTGGACCCTTTATTGTTAAGGCTATTAGAAAATTAACGGATGCGCACTTGGAGACTCATTTAATGATTTCAAACCCTGAAAAATATTTACAGGATTTTATTGATGCTGGTTCTGATACCTTGATTTTTCATTATGAAGCTAGTAATGATATTAATCGTGATATCGATATAATTAAAAGCAATAATATACTTGCTGGAATTGCAATAAACCCAGATACTGATATTAGTAATATTCTTCCTTTTTTAGATAGCTTGGATTATGTCTTAATAATGTCAGTAAATCCAGGTTTTGGAGGGCAAGGTTTTATAGATGAAACTTTAGAGAAAATGAAGAAACTTTCAAGTTTATCTTTAAAGTATGATTTTATTGTTGGTGTTGATGGGGGCGTTAATCTTAATACTATTAATAAAGTTTACGAAACTGGCGTAGATGTTACGATTGTAGGATCTGGGTTATATAAATCAGATAATATTAATAAACGTTTCAATGATTTAATGAAGAGATAATCAAATTGCTATATAAATATGAACTAATAAGAAAATCTATTCATCTTTCTAGCTTAATAATTCCAATATCTTTATTTTATTTTGATAAATATTTTATATTGAATTTATTAATACCACTATCCATAGCTTATATAGCTATAGATTGTCTCCGAATTAATTCTACAAAAGTATCTAATCTTTATAATAAGTATCTAGGAAGCATAACTAGAGACTTTGAATTTAATAGTTTAACTGGAGCTTCTTATATATTTGCTTCTACATGCTTAATAATCTCTCTATTCCCAAATAATATTGCAATTCCATCTTTATTAATAATGAGTATATCAGATTCAATGGCCTCAATTATTGGAAGAAAATATGGAAAAGTATATTTTTTAAAGAAATCTCTTGAAGGTAGCATTGCTTTTTTCTTATCATCAATTTTAATTATCATATTCCTTGATATAAAATTATTCCCAGCTATAGCTTCTATATTAGTTTGTACTTTAGTTGAGGCCTATCAGCTCTTTAATATAGATGATAATTTTTCAGTTCCATTCTCTTTTGCCTTTACATATACCTTATTTGAAAAAATTATTGCCAATGGATTAATTTAATGGGTTTTTTGTCAAGTATATATTTATGGCTAATTCCACTTGCTACTTTACCTTTACTTATACATCTTTTTTATAATAAAAAATATCATTTAGTAGAGTTTAGTAGTATAAAATTTCTAAAAGACTTAGAGGCAGACTCTATAAAACGTGCACACATATTAGAGCTAATTCTTTTAATTATTCGAACTCTTATTATTATTTTTATAATTTTAATGCTTGCAAGGCCAGTTATTAAAAATTATTCATTTGAATCCTATTTAAATAATAATGAACCTATTTATTGCGCAATAGCATTAGATGATTCATTTTCAATGACAAGGATAAATAAAACTATTTATATTAAAGATATATTCCTAGATAAGGTAAATAGTATTATAAATACTCTGCCTGAAAAATCGCAAATATCAATCTTTAAATTATCTAATCAGAATTTAATTTTTGAGGGTCTAAAGGAGGAGTTTTCTCCTCAAATGTTAACTGGGAAAATGGGGCAGGGAAGTATTGATGTTTTTGAATTTGTTAGCTATTTAAAAAATCAAGGAATAGGTATAAATAAGGAAATTCATATACTATCTGATTTGCAAGACTATTCTTTTAAAAATATCAAAGAAATATCTTTAAAAGATTGGAATTGTTTTATACATGAGCTCAATTATATTGATAATAATCTTTCAATTTCTTCTGTAGAGATTAAAAATGATATTATTTCAATAAATAAACAAATAAACATAGATGTTTCTATCCAGAATAATGGTAATAATAATGCTAAAAATGCATTATTGGTTTTAAATATAGATAATTTAAATGTAGGTCAACAGCAAATTGATTTAAATGCAGGAGAGTCTTCTTATTATAGATTTTCTACAGTATTAACAGATATGGGAAATCATACAGGTCAGATTGAATTGATATATGATAATTATGATTTAGATAATTCCTATCTATTTGATTTAAGTATACCTGAAAATATAAATATAGGAATCCTTTATGATGATTTTGATGACTTCAAGTTTATGGGTAATTCATTAAAAGCATTAAATGATAATTTTAAGAATCTGACGATATCACTTTGGGATGATATAATAAAAAATGAATTTCTACTTATAAATTCTGATATTGTATTTGTATTTGGTTATAATTATATATCAAATAATTTCTTAGAAACATCAATATTAGAGTCTCTTAATAATGGGGCTAATGTATATATCTACCCATCTAGTAGTGATGAAATTGATAATGTTAATAATGATTTCTTTGACTTTCTATCAATTGATTCATCGGAAATTGATTTTGTAGAATATAAAAATGATAATGGTGTTAAAATTCTATCGAGAAATTTAAGAAACAAAGATTTACTTGCTATCTTAGGACAAAAAGAAGAGAGCATAAATTATACATATATGAATATTTATAAATATTTTAGTCTACCTAATGATGGAAGAGTCCATATTGCAATTGATGGAGAAACCATATGGAATGAGTACTCTATTGGTAAGGGGAGTGTGAATATTTTAGGATTTCTTCCGACACTTGAATGGACAAACCTTCCCATTAAAGCATCTTTTATATCATGGATTGAATATCTAGCGACACGTCAAATGGATAATTTAAATAAAACATACCAAGTGGGTGATAAGTTTAATAGTTTTGATGAAAATTATACTATAATTCTTCCTGATCAAAAAAAATATGAATATAATAGTAGCCCCAATAATTTGTTCGAATTCCCTGTAAGAGGTAAGTATATCTTTAAGGATAAAGATAATATTAGAGATATTTTAGTAAATCCCCCATCTAATGAATTATTTTACAATAAAATATCGAACGATGAGCTAGGTGAGCTATTTTACAATATTCATATTTTAGATTCAGATAAAAATGCAGAAAGTGAAATTAAAGAAGCTAGGTCTGGCGTTGAACTTTGGAAATATTTTTTATATATAGTTATAATTTTAATTTTA
>CETU01035437.1_pt1 | contig 27210 bp, 17 predicted proteins | sample 356531 | NCBI WGS metagenome assembly CETU01 (sample SAMEA2623488, study PRJEB7988) | marine metagenome | isolation source: saline water (ENVO:00002010), including
TTCAAATGATATTAAATCAATATTTCTTATTAGATTAATAAATTCTACAGTCATTTCATTTACTGATTCATCTTCAAACTGTTCTTTTATCTCATTAATTTTTTCTAAATATTGATCAAGGTTAATAACTGAATTTTCTGAATTTGAAAATGATTTTTGAGCATTAAAACTTTCTAAATATTCTTTTGTTTTTTTTAAGTTTTTATTAGTTTCTTTTGTTAATTCACTATTTATCAACTCTTCTAATTCTATTCCAGCTTTTGATGAGAATTTTGTTATTGTTTTAAGATTTTCTTGAATTAATAACTTTAAGGAATTAAAGCTTGCTATTTGCTTTTCTTGCTTAGATTGTATATTACTAAATTCAGGATTTTCTCTTGTAATTTCAAGAGATATATTTAATTGTTCAGTTATCATTTCTTCTAAATATCTTATAAACTCATCAAATGCTTGTTCTGCCATAGCACGTTGAAATAATTCAATAAATCTATCTAATTGTTCATCAAGCGCACTTATATCTTGTTTCAAATTTTGTATTTCATTTAGCATTTGATCTGTACTCATTTGACTCATCATTTCTTGTATTTTATTTAATGTTTCAAGCATCTCTGGAGTCATAATTGAATTAAGTAAATTTTGAAATTCTTCAAATTTGCTCATTAAATCTTGATCAACTAAATCATTATTTTCAATTTCTTCTTGAATATTTTCCAATACCTCATTTATTGATTCAATATCATTTAGTATATCATCAATTTTATCTGATGTTTCATTTATTTTTTTTGTTTGCTCCCAATCAATTTCATCAGATTTAAGCATTTCTTTTTCTAATTCATCTACCAACTCTTTTACATCATCAACTGTCATCACCATCTCTTCAGCAGAATCCATAATATCATCTTCCATACTAATAATATTTTCAAATAAATCTTCTAATGATGGTACCTTGCCTATAAATGGCCCAGCTCTTGATATAGATGGTCCTCCTATATTATTATTATCGGAAACAGTTATATAAAATTCAATTTGCTCATCAGGGCCTAGTGGGTAATTTGATATATCCCATTCATTAATTATTCTTTGAGCTTTTAAATTTAAATCAATTGTATTTATATCATATCTATAGGTGCTAGTATCTGCTGAAAGATATGATGGCCTTACAATTCTATAATTAATCCATGCATCAGAAAATCCAAAGTCATCAATAATTTGAAAATCAAGTATAATTAGTCTATTATCATCAATTATAAATTCAGTATCAGGATTTTCGACAAAAATTTGAGGTTTAGAGTCAGGTATAATTTTAATACGATTTGTCGGAGGATTTATGTTTTGAATTTGATTTTCATCTTCACATATTAGTGAAATTTTTGAATTTTCTTTTAATTTTAATATTCCAATTATATTATTATTATCTACCTCTAATTTTTTTTTGGTATCATTAACTGCTACCCATGCTGATTGAATTTTTTTATTTGTAGTTGCTTTTATTTGCAAGGTACTGCCTTCTAGTAAAGATATATCGGTATTATTTGCTGAGTAATTTGTTTTATCAAGATTTGAGTATTTAGGCGGTTCTACTAAAAAATCAATTGAATTTATTCGTGGTCTTTTAGTTATTTTTATAGATTCTTTATCTGATATTATTTTATCCCAAGCAGTTAAATAATCAGTAGATTCATATTCTGCCCAGTAAGTAAAATCATTATTAATATTTTTAAGTATAAAATTAAATTCTTTATTTTTTGAGGCTATTTTTTTTGACTGAGTTAGATTTGATTCTTGAATAATAATATTGATTGAATCTGGTGTGCTTTTTGAATTTATTTTAAAGCTAATATTTAAAGAATCACCCTCTAATAATATTTTTTTACTTGTAGTATTAATAATTGAAAAAGGAAGAGGTGCATCATAACTTATATTTGGAGTTAATAATCTTACGGCGGCATCATTAAATTTGTTATTAAGTAATAATATAGAAAAAGATAATAATATTAAAGATGAGAACAGGAAAAGTTTAGTTTTGAATATATATGATATATCAGGAATTTTAATATTAGAGATTATTTCCTGAATATTAGTAACAGCTTTATTTCTTAATTGATCTGATATATTATTTTCAAGTTTTTTATTACTTAGTTCATAAGCATTTAAAAGTTTATCTGATAAAGAATTGTTATTGCGTCCAATATTCTTAGCTATATCTTTATCTGAATAATTTTTCATTTTCCCATTTAATTGAAATAAGAAATGAGCTATAGCTAGTATTAAAAATGAAAGAGTAAAGCTTATTATTAAGATTAAAATTTTAAATCGACTATCTGATTCTAGATAAATTAATTGTTCTAAAATGGTGAAAATTGAAAAAATTAAAATAGTAGTAATTAAAATATAAAAAATCTTTTGCAGTAATATTATTGCAACTTTGTTTTTTCTGTATTCAGATATAAAAGATTCTATTATGTTTTTTTTATTCATCTTAAAAGAGAGTAAACTACTATGTTAGTACCCATTTTCAGTGCTTCTAATCTACTTTCTTGCTTATTGCTATGAACATCTTGATTTTCCCAACCATCGCCAAGATCTGATTCATATGTATATATTGCAATTATCTTTTTATCATGAAATAAAGCTAATGCTTGGGGTCTTTTATTATTGTGTTCATGTATTTTGGGTAGTCCATTATTAAATTCGTAGTATATATTAAATATAGGATGATTTATTGGTAGTTCAACCCAATCTTTATCAGGAAATACTTTTTCCATCTCTCTTCTAAAAGATTTATCCATACCATAATTATCATCTGCATGTAAAAATCCCCCATTTAGTAAAAAATTTCTAAGATTTTGAGATTCTTTATCAGAAAATTTAATATTCCCATGACCTGTTAGATATAAATAATAACTATTATAAAATTCATCAGTTCCTATCTTTGCTCTTCTTTCATTTTGATTAACTTCTATATTAGTATTCTTAGTAATAAAATTTAAAAGATTTGGTATTGAGCTTGGATCTGAGTACCAGTCACCACCACCAGAATAGTGAACTCTTGTTATTGAGAATGAGCCAGCTTTTGGATTAGATGCAAACAATCCTAAATTTATTATGATAATGAAAATAATTTTGATTATATAATTCATACATATAAAATACATTTTAAACATATATAATTGAAATGAATTTACAATGAGTTACGTTGGGATAAACCGGATTATTTAATAGATTAAGGTACTATGAAAATTTTAATATCAATATTATTAATTAATATGACTTTTGTTTTTGCGCAAGAATCATGGAATACTAATATTTTTGATTATTCATGGAATAAAATTTCAAAGAGAATGATATATCGAGAGCCGATAGTATTTACTCCATTTGAAATTAGAGCTGGATATTTTCACTATGGGGGTTCAGATTATCTAAATGAATTTCCTTTATTTGGAGGAAATATTAATAAGCACCCTTTAGAGCTTGATTCTACCCATGTATTATCTAATGATTTTCTTTCAAATTTAAAAGATCGTAGGGGCTTATTTTTTGAACTTGATATTGTTAAAACTAATTTTTTACTTTGGATACTTCCTCAGAATATTATTGATGTTCAATTTGGTTTAGGATATAGAATGTCTAATATGATTAATCAACCAGATTTTCCAAATATGATGATATATCCAAATCCAGAAAATCCAATTTATGCTTATAAATTTTCTCCAAAAATTCATGATTTTAATATTAATACTACTATTAATTGGCAATTTAATGAGTTGTTAATTCCTTATCTTTATCATTCCATTGGTTTTTCAAGGATATCATTATATAAAACATCTGATGCAAATAAGAATTATTTATATGGTAATGGGATTAGTGAAACATTATCATTTGGAATAAAAAAAATCATTCAGAATCAAGATAGACCTAAAAGTTATAATTTATATTATGGTGCAGAAATAAAAGGGATTAGAACCACAGCTATTAATTTAGATGATAAATATGAATTTTCACCAATTACTGGATTTGATATAAGAGGTATTAGTTTTAATATTACATTTGGAGTTGCATTAGGTGGAAATCGTACAGTTGGAGACGAAGCATTTTCTATGATGCTTCAAAATGATTATGCATCTGCAATTCCTGCTTTTGAGGAATATATTGAAACATATCCTAAGCATGGTAAAATTAAGAAAGCAAAGAAAATGTTAGCTTTTTGTAAAACACAGTTACCATATCAAAACTATAAAAAAGGAATCAATGAATTAAATGATGAAAATCTTGATAAAGCAATAATGCGCTTTAATGATGCTTACTTAGAAGCAGATGAGAATTTAAAATTAGATATAAATTTTAAAAGAGAAGAATTAGCAAATGAGATTCTTGATTATATTTCTAATAATTTTGATAATATTCCAATGAAAAAATGTGAAGAACTATTAGATAAGGCTCTTGATACTTCTTCTTCTGTTATTGATGATGTGAATATTTTGAAGGGTAAGTTATTTTTCAAAAAAGCAACATTGCTGCACGAGTCAAATTTATTAAATGATGCACTGGAATATTATAAAGTTACTCTATCTTATGACCCTGATCTTGAGAATCTAGTAAACTATAGATTAAAAATCTTGGTTAATGATATTTTAGATAATTCTAATAAATATCAAAATAATAAGGAATATCTTTTAGCTATAGGATTTTTAAAAAAAGCCATAGAAATTGTTCCTGAATTATCAAAGCCTCTATCATTAAAAATAAAAGAATTTGAAAATATTATAGATGATTTAGATTATCTGAAAACACATGAGACTATTGGCTACTTATTAGAAAAAAATCAGACTAAAGGTAGAGCAAAAAACCCATTAATTATTGGTATGACTAAAGATAAAATAATTGAATTAATTGGTATGCCAGATAATATTAAATTCTTAGATTCATCTTTAAGTAAATCTGAAGTTTGGAATTATGATAAATTTGGTAAAAAGCTTTACATTAAAGATGAGAAATTATATCAAATAGAAAATATTGAGGAAGAGTAATGAATAAATTTATTTACATTTTCAGTTTAATGATTTTATCTAACATTGTGTTATCTGAACAAATGGTTGTTGTTGGAGAAGTTTTTACAGAATCATGGTGACCTTATTGTCCTGATGCCCGTGCTGGTATTAGTGAGTTATATAATAATCAACCCAATTTCATCCCTTTAATTTGGCAAGGAGATACCCCATATGCAAGTCCAGGGTATATAAATAGATTTAATATGTATAATGGAAGTGGACTTCCATTAGCACAATTTGGTGGATATTTGGGAGTATCTGGGGGTGGTGGAGATATGTATAATACATATCTAACCAGGTATAATGTTGTGAATAATTTAAGTAGCCCTCTATCTATGTCTCTCTCCTCAGATATAATTGGAGATCAGATTAATATGGAAGTAAGTATCGATGTTACAGGTAATATTGATACAATTAACAATAAAGTAGTTTTTATTTTATCGTCTTTTCAAGATGATGATTATTTTTGCTCTGTTATTAATTATGAATATGTATCTTTTGATATAAATACACAAACCTATACATCTTCAGTGCTAATAGATCCTAATTGGGATATTAATCAGATAAAATTTATTGCATTGGTACAATCTTTTACTAATGATGAAATTCTCCAGGCAGGTTCTATGTCAGTACCACTGAATAATTTATTAGTTATGGATACTCAAATTGGAACGATATATGATGCTGAGGGAGGCGATGGTGATGGTGTTGCTAATCCTGGAGAATCTATTGATATTGCTGTAGATATTATTAATGAATCAATAGAATTAATTGCATCAAGCCAGGAAGTTATAATTTCAACTAATTCTGATGGAATAAATATTCCTATACAAGAATTTTCATACTTTGAATCAATTGAACCTGGTAGTCAATTCTCAGCATTAATTCCAATGGATATATATTCAGATATATCCCTTGGGAATGCTATTTTTAATATTACTATTAATTGTAATTATATTGATAATTACTCTAATGAATTGACCTTCACTAAAACCTATGAGCGTTCTTTAAATATTAATTTATATCAAAATGGTTTTCCATATATCCTTAGTAGTCAGGTATTGACTTCTCCTGCTATTGTAGATTTGAATCAAGATGGATTTAAAGAGATTATTTTTGGTGATTATGTTGGTAGGCTACATGCAGTCAATCAATTCGGAGAATCAATTTTAGGATTTCCATTTGATCTTCAAGACCAGATATGGGGGGCTCCCTCTGTTGCTGATATAGATAATGATGGAGAGATGGAAATTATTGCATGTTCAAAAAATAAAAAAATCCATATTATTAATTCTGATGGATCTCAGCAATTTTCATATAATACCGGAAAATATTTAACAGCAACTCCAGCTTTAGGTAATATTGATGATGATGAAGAACTTGAAATTATTCTTGGGTCCTATGCCTCTCCTACTTCATCAAATAAGCTCTATGCTATTAATCCTGATGGTTCAGATGTTCCAGGGTTCCCATTAACCATTGGTGAGAAAATAAAAAGAGGGGCAGCATTAGCAGATTTTAATAATAATGGGAAAGCAGATATTGTTTTTGGTACGGATAGTGAGAATATATATTTAGTATATGATGATGGAAGTATTGCAGATGGATTTCCATTTGAAGGTGATGGAGATTTTAGAGCAGAACCAACAATATTAGATACGGGTTTAGAAAAAATGATTTTAGCGGCTACAAAAAGTGGTACGTTTTATGCAATTAATGATTTAGGGGAAATTATTTTTTCAATAGAGACTTCTGATGATATAATGGTTTCGCCATCAGTCTTATCAATTAATGGAGATACCCCTATCATAGTATTTGGTAATGATGATGGATATTTATATGCAGTTAATATAGATGGCTCCATTATTGAGGGTTGGCCAATTATGCTTCCATCTGATATTATTTCATCGCCGGTTTTCTCTGATTTTAATTCAGATTCAAATCCTGAGCTATTGGTAGGTGCAGATAATAGTAAACTATATATATTAAATATGGATGGTAGCTATTATAGCGAACCATTTGATTACCCATTCCCGTATACAGGATCTACTCTAATTTATGATTTAGATTCTGATGGAGACCTTGAAGTGTTTTCTGGAACAGGAGAAGGTCTTGCAGTATTTGATATCAAAGAATTAGGTGTGAGCTATGGGTATTGGAATATATTTCGGGGGAATTTTAAGCGAGATGGATATTTCCGAAATATTAATTATGGTGATTTAAATATTGATGATAACATTGATATTTTTGATATTATAATCATGGTTAATTTCATACTTGGAGAATCTGAATCTATTAATTATGAATATGCTGATATTAATCATGATGGCCATGTTGATATTTCAGATATTATCTTAATCTTAAACTATATTTTATTAGATTAATGTCTGATATCAAAATAGTATATAATGGTGATTTAAGAACGCAGATAACTCATAGTCAATCAGGTGATGTTATTATAACAGATGCCCCAATAGATAATAATGGAAAAGGTGAGGCTTTTTCACCAACTGATCTTTTTGCATCTTCTCTAGGCTCTTGCATGCTTACAATTATGGGTATCACAGCGCAAACTCATGGATTGAATATTGATGGCAGCACAGTTAATATCAATAAAATAATGGGTACAAATCCAAGAAGAGTTAGCGCAATAGACATTATTATTAATATTAATGGAAAATTAAATGAAAAAGATAAAAAAATTCTTCAAAAAGCAGCAGAGCACTGCCCCGTATCAAAAAGTATTCATCCAGATTTAGATGAGAAAATAACATTTAACTTTTTAGATAAATAATGAAACAAAAATATTTTATTGATTTTCATAAAGGCATTACATTTTTATATATATTATTTCTTATCAATTGGTATTCAGCACATAGCAATACTACAATTTGGATTTATTTAGGTTTACATGGAACATATGGAATATTATGGGTTTTAAAGAGCCAAATTTTTCCAGACAAATCATGGGAAGCTAATTCAGGATTATCATATGGATTATTTATTTTAATTGGACTTTCACTCTACTGGATTGCCCCATGGATCATAGTTTCCGGATATTTTAATAATGGAGATATGGTTGTTGTTCCATTATGGTTGATATCTTTATGCATATCTTTATTTGGGATAGGTGTTTTTTTACATTTTAGTTCAGATATGCAAAAATATACGGCCCTGAAATTAAATCCAGAGCATTTAATTATGGATGGTTTATTTAATAAGTCTAGAAATATGAATTATTTTGGAGAATTTTTAATTTATTTATCCTTTGCATTGCTTTCGCTGCATTGGATACCAATGATTATCCTTCTTCTTTTTATTCTAGTAATATGGGTACCTAATATGTTTAAAAAAGATAAATCATTATCAAGACATAAAGAGTTTGAAGATTATAAATCTAAAACTAAAATGTTTTTACCTTTTTAAAGAAATATGAAATTGATGATTGTAAGAATATTCATTTTAAGTTTTTTATTAGGAGTTTTATTTCCTCAATGAGCAATGTGAAGTAACCCTTCATTGCCGGTCGGCAATTCATCTCAAGGAGTAGGTTTATATCCAGGTGAAATCATGATTAATTTTGATCTAAGTTTTCAAAATATATTATGGTCTCATGATGAGCTTCCATATGAGCCTTTTATTCATGAAGGTATTTTAAATACATTAATGTTTAATCCTAAAATTACAGTAGGTATTAATGATTATATAAATATCACTTTATCTCAGCAAATAGGCATAAGGGAAATGGTTTGGCAGAGGGATGAACCCAGTATACATCATCGAAGCGAAAACACATCGACTGATTATATTAAACCAAATGGAGAAAAACAGGCCCAAGGAGGTATTTTAGGTGATACAAAGATTTTAATTAAATATCTTCAAAAAGATGTGGGCTTAAAAGAAGGATTCAGAATATATCATGGTATTGGATTTACAATTCCATCAAAAGCAACTTTATTATCAGATCCATTTAGTTCACCTTCTAATGAAAATGATGACAATGAATGGCTTTCTGGAGATTATAATCATAGACATTTTAGTTTAAGTAACGGGGTATACAATGCATCGCTAGAAACTCAAATATTTTATAAACAAACTAAAAACCCTATGTTTATGGGATCTGTATTTGGTTTAGATATACCAATAGAAGTAAATGATTATGGGTATAAACCTGGATTGAGTTATAGTGTAGTGACAAGCTTGGTTATAGGAAGGCAATCTTATGATGAAACTAAATTTAATCTACTACCGGCGGGGTACTTATTCGGATTATCTTTTGTTGGCTTCAATCAATCTGAATGGGATGATAATCCTACACCTAATTCTGAATCTAAAATGCTAGTTCCTTCAATTGGAGGAATTTGGCCTACTAATAATGGGGTATTATCAATATCAATTAGAAAACCATTCTTCGTTCAAGGGGAATCAATTATGGCTGGTAATAATGTAGATAAGGATGCTTTAAATAATAAAACTAATGTATTTGAATTTTCATTAGGTTATAGGCGTAACCTTGGATATCTAATTCCTTGGCTGTAAATTTACTTTCTACAAAAGGAGATAAAGTTGATTAAAAGAACGCATACTTGTGGGGAATTAAATAAAACAAATGTGGGTGATGAAATTCATTTAAATGGATGGATTTCTAAAAGTAGAGATTTAGGTGGGCTTATTTTTATTGATTTAAGAGATCGATACGGAAAAACTCAGATTGTTTTTAATGAAGAAAATCAAATAAATGCATTTAATATTGCAAAAAAATTAGGTTTAGAAGATGTTATAGGTATTAAAGGTATTGTGGTTGCTAGGCCAGAAGAGGCTGTAAACAAAGGTATAGCTACAGGAGAAATTGATGTTGAGGTTAGCGAAATTGTAGTATATAATGAATCAGAGCCCACTCCTTTTGATATTAACGATCGTAATTCTGCTATGGAAGATCATAGATTGCGGTATCGTTATCTTGAACTTAGAACCGAGGATTTGCAGAAAAATTTTGTTTTAAGGCATAAGGTTACACAATCAATTCGCGAATACATGTCAGATGATAATTTTATTGAAGTTGAGACTCCAATTTTAATGAAGTCAACACCTGAAGGTGCAAGAGACTTTTTAGTACCTAGCCGAATACATCAAGGAAGATTTTATGCACTTCCTCAATCTCCTCAGACATATAAACAACTACTTATGGTTTCTGGATTCGATCGATATTTTCAGATATGTAAATGTTTTAGAGATGAAGACTTTAGAGCTGATAGGCAACCTGAATTTACTCAGGTTGATATAGAAATGTCTTTTGTAGATCAAAATGATGTAATTGAAATGGCTACAGGTTTAGTTCGAAATATTTGGAAGCAATCTATAGAGGTTGATTTGCCTAAAGAGTTCCCAGTCATAACATATAATGACGCAATGGAACGATTTGGATCTGATAAACCAGATTTAAGATTTGAAATGGAGCTACAAGAGTTTTCTAATTATATAGTTAAATCTGAGTTTAATACTTTTAAGGATATACTTAAAACACAAGGTATTGTAAAAGCGCTAGTCTGTCCAAATAGTGAAAACTATAGTAGAAAAGTTATTGATGAGCTTACTGATTATCTTAAGACATATTATAAAGCAAAAGGTTTAGCTTGGATGAAGTATTCTAATGGAAATTTAGATGGAGGTATTAGTAGGTTCTTTCCGGAAGACGTTAAAAATTCTATTATTTCTGATTTAAAATTAGAAGATAATTCTATTATTTTTATTTTAGGTGATAAGAAAGATATAGTTTACAACTCTCTTGGAGCGCTTAGATTAAAGCTTGGAGAAAGAGAGAACTTAATTGATGAAAATGCTTGGTGTCCATTATGGGTTGTTGATTTTCCGCTTGTTGAGTGGAATGATGAGCATGAACGTTGGGATTCTCTTCATCATCCATTCACTTCTCCAGATTTGAATGATTTACATTTATTTGATAGTGACCCTTCAAAAATAAATTCTTTGGGTTATGATATTGTTATGAATGGCTATGAACTAGGCGGAGGATCTATCAGAATCCATGATAGAGAATTACAATCTAAAGTCTTTGATTTATTAGGGATTGAAAAAGATGAAGCTAATGAGAAGTTTGGTTTTCTAATGGGAGCATTTAAATATGGTGCTCCACCACATGGAGGACTTGCTTTCGGACTAGATCGTATTGTTATGTTGTTAGCAGAATGCAATCAAATTAGAGATGTGATTGCATTTCCAAAAACAACCTCAGCGATATCGTTGATGGATAATTCGCCATCTCCAGTTTATTTAGACCAACTTGATGAATTAGGTTTATCTATAAAATCTGATAAGAAATAATTTGTAAATAGTAACAAACTCTGTAACTTTTACTCTAATGTATGTTATTTATATAATATTTGTTATTCTTAATAAACCATTTGCTCTCTTTGAGATGGAAATACCAATACTCAATTAATTCATGAAAAAGAAAATTAATATTGCTGGCGTTGATCCTATATTATTTGTTGGTTTAAATGACCAAAATATTAAGGTATTAGAAGAGCATTTTAGTTCTAAAATTGTAGTGCGAGGTAGTTCAATGAATGTCGATGGTAAAAAAGATGAGATTAAAGATATCGAGATAGTTGTTAGAAACATGCTTACGTTAATAAACAAGCAAGGTACTTTAAATATAGATGATATTCATGATTTATTATCTTCTCAACATATTGATGAAGATAAAATTTTATCTATGGAAAACCCAGTTGTTTTACATTCCCACAAGGGACCTATTTTTGCAAAAACAAAAGGTCAAAGATTATATCTAGAGTCAATATTAAAAGATGATATTGTTTTTGCAATTGGTCCAGCAGGAACAGGGAAAACATATCAGGCAGTTGCAAGTGCTGTTTCTTCTTTGAAAAATAAAGAGGTAGAAAAAATTGTTATTACTCGTCCGGCGGTAGAGGCTGGTGAGAGATTAGGTTTTTTACCTGGTGATTTAAAGGATAAGGTTGACCCATATCTTACACCTATTTATGATGCCTTGAGATATATGCTTCCAAAAGATAAATTAAAATTATATTTAGAATCACGCATCATAGAAATTGCACCATTAGCGTATATGAGAGGAAGAACACTCCATAACTCATTTATGATACTAGATGAAGCCCAAAATGCTACTAAAATGCAGATGAAAATGTTTTTAACAAGATTGGGTGTAACGTCAAAGGCAATCATAACCGGAGATATAACTCAGATAGACTTGCCCCCTAATGATAAATCTGGTCTTATAGATGCAGTTAACGTATTAAAAGGTGTTAAGGGGATATCTTTCGTTGAATTTGACTCTGGAGATGTCGTTCGACATTCTTTAGTAAAAAAAATAATATCTGCATATTCAGATAGTGAAAACTCTAAGGAGAAAAAAAATGTCTAATGTTATCGTTTCCTTCAAAAGAACGCCCATAGGATCATTTCTTGGTTCTTTAAGTTCCGTATCTGCTTCTAATCTTGGAGCTATAGCAATTAAAGGAGTTATCGATAGCGCTGGAATAGATAAAGCAGAAATTAGTCAAGTTATAATGGGTAATGTATTATCAGCTGGAGTGGGGCAGGCTCCTGCTAGACAAGCAGCTATTTATGCTGGGCTATCAGAAAGCGTAGACTGTCTTACAATTAATAAAATGTGTGGCTCTGGACTCCAAGCATTAATGTTAGCTGATGAACTGATTAAAAATGATCCAGATAAAATCATTATTGCAGGTGGCATGGAGAGTATGAGTTTATCCCCTCATTACCTATTAAACTCTAGAACAGGGACTAAATTAGGTGAGGGGAAAATTGTTGATGGAATGATTGTTGATGGACTATGGGATGTTTATAATGATAAACATATGGGTAATTGTGCAGAAATGTGTGCAACCAAGTTCGACATTTCAAGAGAAGAACAAGATGAATATGCAATTGAGTCTTATAAGCGATCTCAAGCATCCATTAGCACTAAAAAATTCAATAATGAAATTTCTCCAGTAGAAATAGTGAATAGAAAAAAAACTGTATTAGTTGATATAGATGAAGAGCCTAATAGGGTTTCATTTGATAAGTTAAAAACACTTAGATCAGTTTTTCAAAAAGATGGATCAGTTACTGCAGGTAATGCAAGTACAATAAATGATGGAGCGGCCGCATGCCTTATAATGTCTAGTAGTAGAGCAAAAAAATTAGGCTTAAAACCATTAGCTAGCATTAGTGGGCATTGTTCATTTTCTCAAAGTCCTGAGTGGTTCACAACATCTCCTATATATTCAACAAAAAAATTATTAAGCCAAGCTAATATGAATATAGATGATATTGATTTATTTGAAATTAATGAAGCTTTTGCTGTTGTTGCTCTTGCTGCAATTAAAGAATTAAAACTAGATATTAATAAGGTGAATACATATGGGGGAGCTGTTTCTATGGGACATCCTATTGGAGCTTCGGGAGCAAGGATTGTTTGTACTTTACTTAATTCACTTATTAATGAAAATAAATCTTTAGGCTTAGCATCAATATGCATTGGTGGTGGAGAGGCCTCATCTATGCTAATTGAAAGGATATCTTAGTGAAAATTGGAGTGATTGGTTCGGGAACAATGGGTAATGGTATAGCCCATAGCTTTGCAGCTAATGGATATTCTGTTCTATTACATGATATTAATGATAGTTTACTTTCCAAAGGATTAGATACAATTAGAAAAAATCTTAATCGTATGCTAAAAAAAGAAATTATTAATCAAAATCAATTAAAAGAAACTCTAGATCGTATTTCAACTTCTACTAATCTTAAAGATATGAATGATAGAGATCTTATAATTGAAGCTGCAACAGAAAACATAAAAATTAAAAATTCTATATTTTCTCAATTAGATGAGATTGCAAAAGAAGATTGTGTGCTTGCTTCTAATACTTCATCAATATCAATTAATACCTTAGCAAATAATACCAGAAGACCTTCAAAAGTTATAGGTATGCATTTTATGAATCCTGTTCCTATAATGAAACTTGTTGAAGTTATTAAAACAAAACAGACAGATTTAAAGGTTTTAGATTTTATAAAAGAAACTGCAATAAATCTTAAGAAAGAACCAATTGAATGTTTAGATTCTCCTGGATTTATATCTAATAGAATATTAATTCCAATGATTAATGAAGCGATATATGCTTTAATGGAAGGGGTCGCAACAAAAGAATCAATTGATTCTATAATGAAGCTTGGAATGGCTCATCCAATGGGACCATTGACTCTTGCGGATCTTATTGGGCTTGATGTGTGTCTTTCAATTATGAATGTTTTAAAAGAGGGTTTTAATGGAGACCCCAAATATGAACCATGTCCATTGTTAGTTAAGATGTGTAAAGATGGAAAATTAGGAAGAAAAACAGGAGAAGGATTTTATAAATATTAAAAATATGGATTTTAATTTATCAACAGAACAGAAACTTATTAAGCAAACAGCTGCTGATTTTGCTAAGGATGAATTATTAGATGGCGCAGTTGAGCGTGATATAAATAAAATATGGCCTACAGAACAAGTGTCTAAAATGGCAGAATTAGGTTTTATGGGTATGATGGTTGATGAGAAGTGGGGTGGAAGCAGCTTAGATACTATAAGTTATTGTATTGCAATGGAAGAAATCTCAAAAGTTGATGCCTCTGCAGGGGTGATAATGTCTGTTAATAATTCATTAGTTTGCTATTTATTGCAGAAATATGCATCAGATCATCTAAAAAGCAAGTATTTAGTGCAATTAGCTAAAGGAGAAAAACTAGGAGCTTTTTCACTTTCAGAGCCACAATCTGGCTCAGATGCATCTAATATGAATACATTTGCAAAATTAGATGGAGATAACTACATACTTAATGGTACAAAAAACTGGGTAACTAATGGTATTAATGCTAATTACGTTATTGTTTTTGCATTAACTGAAAAGGGCGTGGGCCATAAAGGTATATCATGTTTTTTAGTTGAAAAAACCTTTGATGGCTTTGATACAGGAAAACCTGAAGATAAACTTGGAATAAGATCGTCTGATACTTGTGAATTGTATTTTGATAATGTAAAAATCCCAAAAGAAAATTTAATTGGAAATGAAGGTGATGGGTTTAAAATTGCTCTATCTACACTTGATGGCGGGCGAATTGGTATTGCTTCTCAAGCGCTAGGTATTGCTCAAGCTTCACTTGAAGCTTCTATAAAATATGCTAAAGAAAGAGTTCAATTTAATAAGCCAATAGCATCTAACCAGGGTATTCAATTTAAATTAGCAGATATGGCAATGGAAATTGAAGCTTCTAGATTATTGATATATAAGGCAGCAAAAGCAAAAGATGAAGGTGTTAATTATGGGCATATTGCATCTATGGCAAAAGTATTTTGCTCTGAAGTTGCTATGAGATCGTCTACTCAGTGTGTTCAAATACATGGAGGATATGGCTATGTTAAAGAAACAGGGGTAGAGAGATTGATGAGAGATGCTAAGATTACTCAAATTTATGAAGGAACTTCTGAGATACAACGAGTTGTAATTGCTAGGGAGTTATTAAAATAATGGTATTTGAAGAAATTGTTAAAAGAGGTCATGAGCAAGTATCCTACTTTCACGACCCTACTTTAGGGCTAAAAGGTATAGTTGCAATACATAATACGGTATTAGGTCCTGCGCTAGGGGGATGTAGAATGTGGAATTATTCTTCTGAAGAGGAAGCTTTAATAGATGTTTTGAGACTATCAAAAGGCATGACCTACAAGGCTGCAATAGCTGGACTTAATCTTGGAGGTGGGAAAGCTGTTATTATTGGAGATCCAAAGCTAGACAAATCTGAAGAATTATTTAGATCTTTTGGAAGATTTATAGAAGGATTAGGTGGTCGATATATTACAGCAGAAGATGTTGGAACTTCCATTAAGGATATGGATTATGTTCGAATGGAAACAAAATATGTAACAGGAATATCTAAATCATTTGGGGGGAGTGGAGACCCTTCTCTTTTAACTGCATTTGGAGTGTATCTTGGTATAAAGGCATCAGTTAAATTTAAATTAAAGAAAGATTCATTAGAAGGTCTATCAATTTCAGTTCAAGGGCTAGGTAGCGTTGGTATGGAATTGGTGAAATATCTTTCTAATGATGGAATGAAAATTTTTGCATATGATATAGATAAAAAACTTGTTAATGAAGCTATAGATAAATACGGAGTAATTAGTATTTCATCTGATGATATATATAATCAAGATGTTGATATTTACGCACCATGTGCTTTAGGAGCTACCATTAATGATGATACAATTCCATTATTAAAGTGTAGTATTATAGCTGGAGCCGCCAATAATGTTTTAAAAAATCCTAAAAAGCATAGTGAAGATTTGATGAGAAAAGGAATATTATACGCTCCTGATTATACTATTAATGCAGGTGGATTAATTAATGTATATAATGAATTAGAAGGTTATAATAAAGATCGAGCATTTAGTCAAGCAGAGGCAATTTATGATATACTTATGGATATATTTTATAAATCTGAAAAAGATGGTATTACAACAAATTTAGCTTCTAACCAAAAAGCTGAAGAAAGAATTCATAAGGTTGCAAGCTTAAAATCATTTTATCTTCCAGATAGAAGAAAGATAATTTTAAAAGGAAGATAGGTATAATGCCCAAGTTTGAAAAAATGAATCGTAAGGAGAAAAGGAGCTCAAGATTATTAGCTCTACAGCTTTTATATGCAAATGAAGTTTCAAATATTGAAGTGGATACATTTTTTAGTGATTTATTTGATTTTAATACAGCCATAAATGGCTTTTCTAAGAAGCATGAATTGCTATCAGGGTTTGATAATTATACAGATATAGCTCTATCGGTACTCCCCAATTCATTTGATAAAACTCTAGAAAATATTAAAGATAATTTAGAGAGTAAAAGCGTTGATCAGATTATTGAAGTTATAAAAGATTTTCAAAATAAATTAGATTCCTACAAAAAAGATATTCAAGCATATGCATTAATGCTTGCAAAATTTTCAATTAAAAATCAGCAATCTTTAGATAAAGAAATTGTTTCAAGATCGCAAAACTGGGATTCTGCTAGAATTACTCTAATGGATAAATTAATTTTAAGATTAGTTTTAGCGGAAATTATATTTATTGATCACGTTCCTCCAAAAGTATCAATTGCAGAAGGTATTGAAATAGCAAAAACGATGAGTACTGACGATAGCAGTGCATTTGTAAACGGAATTTTAGATTCTTTTTTCAATGAAAAATTAAATAAAAAAGAAAGAAGGGTAGAAAACTAATGTCTATCATTTCAAAAGTTGTTAAAGGTATTTTTGGAGATAAATCCAGTAAAGATAAAAAAGTAATTTGGCCTATTGTTGAATCTATTAATGAATTTCAAAAATCATTAACTGAAAAAAGTAATGATGAACTTAAGAAAAATTATATCGACTTAAAGATTGAATTATCTGAATTAATTAAGACTAATAAAGAAGAATTTATATCCCAAGGTATTGATGAAGAGGATATTGATGATAGGCTCTATGATATTGAAAAGAAATTTTTAGATGATAAAATGGTTGAGGTTTTTGCAATTGTGAAAGAATCATCAAAAAGATTAGTTGGAACAACATTTAATGTTATGGGGCAAGCGATGACATGGGATATGATTCATTATGATGTTCAATTAATGGGTGGAATAGTTTTACATCAAGGAAAAATATCTGAGATGAAGACCGGAGAAGGAAAAACATTAGTATCAACACTTCCAATTGCTTTAAATGCATTAACGTCTAGAGGGGTTCATGTAGTAACAGTAAATGAATATCTTGCGGAAAGAGACAGCCAATGGATGGGGCATCTATTTAATTTCTTAGGTATTGAAGTAGGATGTATTTTTAGCCAAATGCCACGAGATCAGAAAAAAGAAGCTTATAGTAAAGATGTTACTTATGGCGTTAATAGTAGATTTTGTTTTGATTATTTAGAAGATAATATGTCTTATAGGCCAGAAGAACAAGTTCAGAGAAATCATGTTTATGCAATTGTTGATGAGGTAGATTCAGTATTAATAGATGAGGCAAGGACTCCGATGATTTTATCTGGCCAAGCAGATTTTTCATCATCAAATCAGAGATTTAATGATTGGAGAAATAAAATACAAGGTCTAATTAAAGAACAAAACAGTTTAGTTAATAAAATTGTTGGTGAAGCAGAAGAATTATTGGGTAGTAATGATGAAGAAGCTGGAATTAAATTACTCATCTCATCTAGAGGAGCTCCTAAAAATAAAAAGTTATTAAAATTAATGCAGACAACGGGTGTGCAACAGTTAATAACAACTACTGAAAATAATTATTTAAGAGAGAAGAAAATGTCAGAAATAGATGAAGTTCTCTTATTTAGTATTGATGAAAAAAGTGGCATTATTGATTTGTCAGAGCAGGGTAGAGAAAGATTATCTAATTCAAATCCAGAGCAATTTGTTATTCCAGATATTGGAGAAATTTTTCATGATGTAGATAATGATAATAATTTATCATCTCAAGAAAAATTAGCAAAAAAAGAAGAAGCCCAATCAACTCATGCAGAGAGAAGTGAAATTATTCATACAATTAATCAGCTGCTTCGTGCTTATTCATTAATGCAAAAAGATGTTGATTATATTGTTAAAGATGGTAAGGTTTTAATTGTAGATGAGCATACTGGTCGAGTTATGCATGGTAGAAGATTTTCATCAGGCTTGCATGCAGCCATAGAGGCTAAAGAAAGTGTAAGTATTGAGAGAGAATCTCAAACTATGGCACAAATTACTGTTCAAAATTATTTTAGAATGTATGAAAAATTAGCAGGTATGACTGGAACTGCAATTACTGAGGCAGGTGAATTCATGCAAATTTACAATTTAGATGTTGTAGAAATTGATACGAATAAACCTATTCTTCGTGAAGATCATGAGGATATGATTTATAAAACTAAGAGAGAAAAATACAATGCTTGCATTGAAAAAATACAAGAATTGTTTTCAAAAGGACAGCCAGTCTTAGTAGGTACCACATCTGTTGAAGAATCTGAAACATTAGCTAGAATGTTGAGAAAAACAAAAGTTCCACATAATGTACTTAATGCAAAACAACATCAAAGAGAAGCTGAAATTATACAAAGAGCTGGGCATAAATCATCTGTTACTATATCTACCAATATGGCAGGAAGAGGAACAGATATTAAACTAGATAATGAATCGAAAAGTTCAGGAGGATTATTTATCCTTGGAACAGGAAGACACGAATCAAGAAGAATAGATTTACAGTTAAGAGGAAGGTCTGGTAGACAAGGAGACCCTGGAGAGTCTGTATTTTATCTTAGCTTAGAAGATGACCTAATGCGATTATTTGGTTCAGATAGAATTGCAAAAGTCATGGATAGGATGGGAATAAAGGAAGGTGAAGTTATAACTCACTCTATGGTTACTAAATCAATAGAGAGAGCACAGAAAAAAGTAGAAGCTCGAAATTTTAGTATTCGAAAACATTTATTAGAATATGATGATGTAATGAATAGTCAAAGAGAGTTGGTGTATGAGCGAAGAAATTTTGCATTACATGATAACAATGTGTCAAAATTATTTTCCAGTATAAGCAATGAGTATATTAATGAAATGATTCAATTTCATACTAACGAAACTGGTAATTTTAGCGATTGTAATTGGGATGAGCTTTCTGTTGATGTGTTAGATACTTTTGGAATAGATATAGCATCTTTAGAGTCAGATTTAAATCAATCGGATAAATTAGTAAAACATATAAATGATAAAGCTAAAGAGATTTTAGATTATAAAAAAAATTCAGTGCCTGATGGAGCTTTTGAAAATTTTCAAAAAGTAATGATATTTACAACAATAGATCATAAATGGAGGCAGCATTTATATTCTATGGATCAATTAAGAGAAGGTATTCAGCTTAGGGCTTATGGTCAGAAAAATCCTTTAATTGAGTATAAAAAAGAAGGTTTTTCTATGTTTAGAGAAATGATGCATGATACAAACAAAGAAACAATCAAAAAAGTTTATAGAACTAATTTAATAAAAGCCGAAGATTCTTCAATTAGTACATCTTCAAATATGCCTTCAAATTTAAAAACAAAGCAAAATACTTCTCCTGATTTGGGTTTTATTAATCCACCTTCAAATGCACAAAATAGCCCCCAAGGGAATCAAGGTTTTGCTCAGCCACAACCTCAAAGGCAAACTAGAGTACCTATTATTAATGATAATAAAATTGGAAGAAATGAGAGGGTTACCATTAGAAAAGGAGATGAAACTAAAATTATAAAGTGGAAAAAGGCTCAACCCTTAGTTGAATCTGAAGGATGGACATTAGAGGAATAGTTGAATATGAATAAGAAAATAAAATTTAATACTAAGACGGTACATAAAGGCCAAAAACCAGAAAAGTTATATGGGGCAGTATCACTACCTATTTATCAAACTTCAACTTTTAAACAAGATAAAATTGGAGATTATATATATGATTATTCAAGAGCTGGAAATCCTACTAGAACTAATTTAGAAGAAAATTTATGTTCATTAGAGGGAGGAGAAGATGCTGTTTCATTTGCATCAGGCCTTGCTGCAATCTCATCAATTATACAATTATTAAAGAGTGGAGATCATGTTATACTTACCAGCAATGTATATGGAGGTACTTATAGATTATTAACTACGGTAATGAATAAATTTAAAATTGAATCAAGTTGGGTAGATACATCATTAACTAGTAGTATTAAATCTGAAATAAAACCTAATACTAAATTAATCTTTATTGAAACCCCAACAAATCCCATGATGTCGCTTTCAGATATTAGTGAAATATCTAAACTGGCTAAAGATAACAATATTATTGTAGCGGTTGATAATACTTTTATGTCACCATATTTCCAAAGACCTCTTTCATTGGGTGCAGATATTGTTGTTCATAGTACTACTAAGTATTTGAATGGACATAGTGATATTATTGGTGGAGCTGTAATTGTCAATGATAAAAAAATAGGTGAGACTTTACATTACATTCAAATGTCAATTGGAGCAGTTCCAGGTCCCTTTGATTGTTGGCTTACTCAGAGATCAATAAAAACTCTACATCTAAGGATGCCTAGACATGATGAAAATGGTAGAGCTATAGCTGATTATTTAAATCACTCAAAAAAAATTAATAAGGTTTATTATCCTGGACTTGATAGCCATCCACATCATGAGTTGGCAAAAAAACAACAGCTAGATCCAAACGGTAACTATGGCTTTGGAGGTATGGTATCAATTGATTTAGGCTCCTTTGAAAAGGCGAGCAAATTTATTGATCAACTTAATATATTTGCTTTAGCTGAAAGTTTAGGGGGAGTAGAAAGTCTAATTTGTCATCCTGCAAAAATGACTCATGCTTCTTTATCGTCTGAAAAAAGAAAATCGCTTGGAATATCGGATGGATTACTACGTCTTTCTATCGGAGTTGAAGATGTAGATGACCTCATTTCTGATTTAGATGAAGGCCTTCAAAGCATATAAATTCTTTTGTAACATATTTACACAGAAAAGTTTACATTATATACCTTTTGATTCCGTAAGTTGTAGACGGATGAGAGAGTTATAAAAATTTTAAATTGACCAAGGAGTTATTATGAATATTATTAATCGTAATTTATGTTTGACAGGAATTCTTATTCTGTCTTTATTTTCAATTGTTTTTTCCAATTGTCCAGATGGTACAGATGTATGCTTATCATTAGATAGCTCGAGTCTAAATATGGATAATAGTGTAGCTGTTGGAGGATATCAATTTAACCATGATGGATGTGCTAGTAGCGCATCTGGTGGAGATCTTTCAAATACAGCAGGCTTTGTTGTTTCAGGTAGTGAAACAACTGTTCTTGCTTTTTCATTTACAGGTGGAACTATACCTGCTGGTAGTAGTGGGAGCTTATTGAATTTAGGTAGTACTGAATGTACTGAAGAATCTTTATCAAATTTTGTTTTTTCAGATCCTGATGGAATTGCATTAAGCGTTGCATGGTCTGAGGTTGCTAGTGGATGTACTGATGAGACTGCATGTAACTATGATTCTGAAGCAGTGGAAGATGATGGTAGTTGCTGGTTTGTAGGTATTGATAATGATTATTGTGATTGTGATATGAATATGCTTGACTGTTTAGGGGAATGTGGCGGTAGTGCTATGGAAGATTGTTCAGGAGAATGTAATGGTAGCGCTATGGAAGATTGTTTAGGAGAATGTGGTGGTTCTGCTGTAGAGGATGTTTGTGGTGAATGCGGCGGAACAGAACAAGACCCTACTCAATGTATTCAAGAAGGATATAGCTTAGATATTAGTAATGTTGATCCAGATGCTGGAACGCTTGATATTCTTATGAATAATGAAGCTCCTATTGCTGGGTTCCAATTTAATGTAACAGGTGTTAATTTAACTGCTGCAAGTGGAGGTTCATCTGCGGATGCAGGTTTTGCTGTTTCTACGAATGCATCTTCAGGTGTTGTTTTAGGGTTTTCATTTTCAGGAGCTGTAATACCTCCAAATAATGGAGTGTTGGTAACTCTTTCTTTTGATTCATTAGGAGAATCTGTTTGTCTCTCAGATGTTATCCTTTCAGATTCTGTTGGAGAAGCAGTTGATGTTTTAGTGGGAGATTGCTTTGAAGGTTTTGGTTGTACAGATGTAAGTGCGTGCAACTACAACATAGATGCTGTTATTGATGATGGTTCATGTGCTTATGAAGAAGATTGTTTAGGTGAATGTGGTGGCTCTGCAGTTATAGACTGTGCTGGTGAGTGTGATGGTGATGCTGTAGAAGACTGCGCTGGTGAATGTAATGGTGATGCCTTAGTAGATTGTTTTGGTGTATGTGATGGTGGTGCGGTAGAAGATTGCGCTGGTGAGTGTGGTGGTACTGCAGAAGAAGATGTTTGTGGAGTATGCGATGGGGCTGAAACTGATATAGATAACTGCTGGGATAGTAATGAACTTTGGATTCATAGCTTTGATCAGACAAGCGAAACTACTGGAACATTAAATTTATATATGTCTAATCTTGAACCAGTAGCGGGATTTGAATTTAGAGTTACATCTACTGTGGATAGTTTTGGTTTGGGCTCAGCTTCAGGAGGTTCAGCTTCTGATTCAGGGTTTGAGGTATCTACTAGTTCTTCAGGTATGGTTCTTGGTTTTTCATTTACAGGAGCAACTATTAGTTCTGGGTATGGTCTTTTATCTAGTATAGATATATCTTTTGATAATGCAGATGATATGTATGGTTATATTTATCTGTCAGAAGTTGTCATTGCTGATGGTGCTGGTGTTCAAATGGAATTTGGTGTACAAGATTACTTCGCTATTGGTGGTGCACCTGATATTCCTATGGCACCTGAGAATTTAATAGCAAGTGTTATAGAGCTTACTAATATTGATTTAGGTTGGGATGCCTCTTCTGATGCAGATTTTTATACTGTTTATAGAAATGGTTCTGCTATTGCAGATGTAAATACTCCTGGATATTTTGATCAAGATCTTAACTGTGGAACTACTTATGAGTATGTAGTAACAGCATCTAATGGAGCAGGAGAGTCAAGTGCTTCAGCTTCAGCGAGTGCAACTACAGATGCTCCAGCAATTCCTGATGTGCCAACAAATTTAACTGCTGAAGTTGTTGAAATAAATAATGTGGATTTAGGTTGGAATGCTTCTGATGGTGCTGATTCTTATAGAGTATTTAGAAATGGATTGCCAGTTGCAACTGTAAGCGCTCCTGGATATTTTGACCAAGACTTAGAAACAGGAACAACTTATGAGTATACTGTTAATGCATCTAATTGCGGTGGTCAGTCAGATCAGTCTGAATCAGTTACTATTACAACTGGATTTGAAGCAACTCCGCCTTCTAATTTAGAGGCAACTGCTGGAGATGAGCAAATTACTCTTACATGGCAAGAGCCTATGGGCTCTCAAGAGAGCGTTGATTGTGCTGGTACCGCATTTGATCCGTATGATGCTGTTTATAGTAACTATGATTGCCTAGTATGTGGACTAGAGGGGTGTGGTGCTGATTTAGGTGATTCATGCGTAGATTGGCTTGGTGATGGTTTCTGTGACGATGGTTCTTTCGGTTTTGTTTTTGATTGTGAAGATTTTGGTTGTGATTGTGGAGACTGTGGTTTTGATTGCGATGACCCATATGGTCACTGTGGTGAACCTGTTCCATGCACTGAAATCACTAATTTCCAAGTTAGTGGTTTAGTAGATATTGATGGAGATGGTATAGAAGACCCTTGTTATGATGCTACAGATGGCACTTCATCTCATTATTTTCAGTTATCTTGGGAGGGCGATTGTCCAGTAACTGATATTTACTGGGGTGTAGACTCTCCTTTTGAAAATGGTGGTAATTTTGGAGTTTTCCAAGGCCCAACATTATTATTTTATGGATTTGAAGCAAATGAAGGGCCATATCAATTTATGGTAACAAATAGTAATCAAGATCCTCCTGTAGAATCTGATATTGCTATAGCTGAGACAGGCCCTGAAGATTGCACCGGTGGTGTTATGTCAGATGAAGGTTTTAGTGGATATGATAGAGTTTCAAATAATTATACATATTCACCAAATCCAATGTCTAAGCTGACTGGTGAGCTTGCAGACTATTCAGGTAATAGTAATACTAATACTCGTGAAGAAATAACAAATTATAATATTTATATGGGAACTGTAAGTGGAGACTATAGTCTAATTACAACAACCAGCGGTTCTACCTATTCTTATACGGTTACAGGACTAGAAAATGGTACAGAATATTTCTTCGTAGCTACAGCTACATATGACCCAGGTGAACTAGAATCTGGATACTCTAATGAAGCATCAGCTACACCAATTCCATTTCAAGCTCCTATTCCAGAGAATTTGGTTGCAGAGCCAGGTGACTCTGAAATTCACTTAAGTTGGGATTTGCTAGATATTCCACTTGGTCCTGGAGATGATTGTGAAGTTATTCCAGGGGTATCAGGAATTGTAGATTGTAGCGGAGTTTGTTTCCAAGTAGACTATTTTGTAGATGGTGGTTTTATTGGAGATGGAACTTGTCATGATGTGAATTTTGGAGTTGATTTAATATGTGAAGAATTTGGCTGTGATTGTGGTGACTGTGGAATTGAGTGTGCTGATCCAAATGGGTATTGTGATGGGTTAATGAGTGACTCCTCAAATACAAATGAGCGTGATAGAGAAGAAGATTTTGTAGGTTATAATTTATATAGATCAAATACTAGTGGTAGTGGCTATGAACTTATAACTTCTATTGAAGGTAATGAAGAAGGTTATACTGATACTGGATTAACCAATGGAGTGATGTATTATTATGTTGTAACCTCTCAATATGATGAAACTGAATCTGCGTACTCAAATGAAGTAGGTGCTTCACCTATGGATTTTATAAATATTACATTAGGTGATATTGCTCCTGGGATATATGATCCAGGAGATGAATTTACGGTTGTAGTATCAATGGATAATCCTACTGATGTTGCAGGTATTCAAATTGTATTACAAGATACCCCTGAATCAGTTAGTATGGTTAACGTTGATGGATTAGGTAGACTTGAGGGGCAAGATTTGAATTCTTTCAGTGCTGATTTTAATGGACAAGCAACCATTCTATGGTTTAGTCTTACTGGAGATGTACTTCCGGCTGGTAATGGTGAAATTATAGAGGTAACTTATCAAGTAAATGATAGCGTTGATGGCGGACAATGTGAAATTAGTTTAAATACAAGTGAAGAAGGAACAGCATTATCTGATAGTGCGGGTAACGCATTCTTCTATAGCAGTAATAGTACATTTGTAGATGTAGCTTATGAGGCTAATTTATCATTAGTTCAGACTAGCGATACAACATTTGATGTAGTTTTAATTAATACAGTTGATGTTTCAGGTTTTCAAATGACCATTACTGATGATCCTGATAATTACACCTTCTCTTCAGTTCAGGGAACTAGTGTAATATCTAACTTTTTAGTAAATGGTAGTGAAAATGATGGTATGGTCCTACTAGGATTTTCCTTAACAGGAGATATTGTTCCTCCTGGTAATGAAGTTATAATGAATGTAACTGTGACACCTAATAATAGTGGTGATTTTGAAACTGAGCTTTGCTTTGATAATATTGTATTATCAGATCCATTAGCACAACCAATATTGGCAGGATCACAATGCGCAACATTCGTTAATCCATTTATAGATGGTTTATCTAATGAAGATATAGCATTACCTGAAGAATTTTCTATTGGAAATGCATATCCAAATCCATTTAATCCAAGTACAACATTTGAATGGTCAATGAAATATGCAGATAACCATCGAATTGATGTATATAATACTAATGGGCAACTTCTTGAAGTAATTAGTCAAGGGTATGCTAATCCTGGATATTATCAAACTACTTGGGATGCAAGGAATTACTCTTCTGGTATCTATATCGTTAGATTTATAGTAGGAAGCGATGTTATTGGTACAAGAAAAGTAATGCTAGTCAAATAATGTGATATAGTTAACACTTGTTAACTATAATAAATTATAATTTCCTCTGGTAATAGATTAAAATTATTATCAGAGGAGATTTTTTTGGAGGTCATTTTATGATTACTAGATTGATAAGCTTTTTATGTTTTTCATTTATTTTTTCACAACATTTTGAAGTAACAGTGAATCAGACAGGAGAGTCACATCTTATTATACTTCAAGATTCAATTACTGGACTAGATGTTGGTGATGAAGTTGGAGTATTTGATGCTAGTGGTGTTATTACTACTGTAGATCCTGGTCAAACACCCCAATATGGAGAAGTGCTAGTTGGTGCCGGAATTTGGGATGGAACTCAACTTGAAATCAGTGCAATCATGTCTATTGATTTATCTGATTTTAATGGTCCAATTTTAAATGGAGGTATAGATGGTAATCCTGTAGTTATAAAGGCTTTTGATGTTAGTGAGAGTATTGAAGTTGAGACAGAAATTACAATTTCAACAGGTGGAGAATTTGGAGATTTGTTTACTGTAATATCAGAACTTACTATGATTGAGGAAGATGTTTTTGG
>CETU01029207.1_pt1 | contig 26889 bp, 26 predicted proteins | sample 356531 | NCBI WGS metagenome assembly CETU01 (sample SAMEA2623488, study PRJEB7988) | marine metagenome | isolation source: saline water (ENVO:00002010), including
CCCCAAAAAAGGCGGCACAGAGTTTGAAGGTGTACCAATATTCTCTAATGTCGCTGAAGCAGTCAGTGAAACAGGAGCAACAGCTAGCTGTATTTTCATTCCTGCAGCTGGCGTTAAAGGAGCCGTTCTAGAAGCAGCCGAAGGAGGCATCAAATTCATCGTGGCTATCACTGAAGGTGTACCAGCTCACGATGAAGCACTCTTCTTCAACCAACTAAAACGCGAATACCCTGACGTTCAGCTTCTCGGACCTAATTGCCCCGGAATTATCAGCCCAGGGAAATGCAACATCGGCATTACAGCAGGGCACATAGCTAAGCCAGGTGGCCCTGTTGGAATAGTAAGCAGATCCGGAACTTTAACGTATCAAGCACTGTATGAACTGAAACAAAAAGATATCGGCGTAACCACATGCGTCGGTATCGGAGGCGACCCTGTACCCGGTACAAGCTTTATCGATTGCCTCCGCGCTTTTGAAGCTGACCCCGAAACGAAAGCTGTGATGATGATCGGCGAAATAGGCGGATCCGCTGAAGAGGAAGCCGCAGACTTTATCAAAGAGCACATGACAAAGCCGGTCTCGAGCTACATAGCCGGAGTTACCGCACCCCCAGGAAAGAAAATGGGTCATGCCGGAGCAATCGTCTCAGGTGGCAAAGGAACCGCGGAAGCAAAAATGGAAGCATTAGAGTCTGCAGGCGTAAAGGTCGGCCAAAACCCTACAGAAGCCGGAGAGCTTATGGCGGAAATCGTGGCCGCACTCTGATTTAAAATTTGGTACTAGCTATTCTTTTCTACGTGAAGCTGCTGCGCTTGATATCGCCAGCTATACCTATTGAAGCAACCAGGAAGATCAAACTCCTTTTCAATTTCTGTCACTTCAGAGTCAGTCAGCTTCGCTATCTGAACAAAAGCAATAATGCCTCTATCGTTGAGTCGCATAATACTGATCGGATCTAAACCCTTAATCTGCGATAGATTTTCTGCCACGATATCACCCTGATCAGGAACGTCTGATCCTTCAAGGGGAGTATCGGCCACAAGAGTTGCAGGTGAGTGTTGAGAAGACACTGAAGCTGAAGAACGCTCTATACGCGTCACTGCACCAACAGGAAGAGGTTCATGAGCAGCACGAGGTTTGATAATCACATCTGCAGGAACAGCATCAGGGGTAGCTACAACCGGTGATGCAAGAGCGGCAGTAATCGCCGCATCATGGTCTTCAGAAAGTTTTTGAAACTTGGTTCTCATTACGTCCTCTGCACAAATGTACTAGATCGGTTAGAAGTACATGAACTTCTAACGAAACTAGAAGAGATCTCACCTCATCATCGATTTTTAATCGCCAAATTTAAGATCAGACACCTATATTCATACATCAGAAAGGCCCAGTCATAATTTCTTTTCGTAATGGCCTAATGAACCCAATTTAGGTGGTAGTTTCACCGCGTGCGTGTAGCTGTTCTTGCATCCGGTAGCGGAACGATCCTTGAAGCCATGATCGTGGGAGATATCCCAATCAGCTGTGTTCTCACCGATAGAGAATGTTCAGCTGCTGATATTGCAGAGCGCCATGGAGTAGAACATGTATTAATTCCCCGGGGTAGCTTTGGCAAGAACTTTGATCGAATGAAATACACAGAAGATATACGAGATGTCTTGGAGAAAAAGAAAATTGACCTCGTCGTAATGGCGGGATTTGGCACAATATTAGAGCAGCCAATCTATGACACCTTCGGAAAGAACGTCTTGAATACCCATCCATCACTTTTACCCAGCTTTCCAGGATGGAACGCTGTAGAAGACGCAATGAACTTTGGAGTTCGAGTCACCGGTTGCACTGTCCATGTTGCGACAAAGGAGGTTGATGCTGGGCCGATACTGGCTCAGGAAGCAGTTGAGGTCTACGAAAATGACTCTGTGGAGACGCTACATGAAAGAATAAAGGTTGTAGAACGAAGACTATATTTAGAGACAGTCCATAAGATTCTTAAAGAAGGGCAAGTCCACACCCCAACCTCAAAAGAAACAAATCCTAAATGAATCGAGAGAGATGAAAGCGTTACTATCAGTTTTTAACAAATCAGGTATTGTCGAATTGGCCGCAGGCCTCCACGCTTTAGATTGGGAACTGATTTCTAGCGGAGGGACCGCAAAAGTAATATCCGAAGCAGGAATACCCGTAACCGATGTAGCGGATTACACCGGATCCCCAATCATGCTTGGGCACAGAGTAGTAACTCTGCATCCTAAAATACACGGAGGGATCCTCGCTGACCGAGACGACCCTGAACACAGGGAAGATCTTGAAACCCACCAAATAGAAACAATCGATCTCGTAGTAGGTAACCTATACCCTTTTCAAGCAAACCCAAGTATCGAAACTATCGATATCGGCGGACCAACAATGGTTCGGGCAGCTGCAAAAAATCATCAACACGTAGGCGTCGTCGTTGACCCGAACGATTATGACATTGTGCTCGCAGAGCTACAAAATGCAGGGTCGCTATCAAGCGGCACAAGACAATCACTAGCCCGAAAAGCGTTTGCGCATACAGCCGCATACGACGCTGCAATCGTTAGCTGGTTTGATGACACACAAGGAAGCGATACTTCTGACCCTCTCCCGAAATCAATACACCTTTCCTTAGAACGAGTCCATGATTTACGATACGGAGAAAACCCTCATCAATCAGGAGCCCGATACCGCTTCAGCTCAGGGGCAGGCTGGTGGGATGAAGCAATACAGCACCATGGGAAGGAACTAAGTTACTTAAATGTCTTTGACACCGAAGCAGCTTGGCAAATAGCACACTCGATCGGGGATCAGCCAACAGTTGCCGTCATCAAGCATGCAAACCCATGTGGACTAGCATGCCATGACGACATAGCTGAGGCTTATCGCCGAGCCCATGCATGTGATCCAGTTTCAGCGTTTGGTGGGATAGTCGCAGTAAACAAAAACGTTCCCCTCAACCTAGCGGAAGCACTTTCAGAAGTCTTCACCGAAGTCATTATCGCCCCGAGTTTTGATGATGACGCAATGGAGAAATTGACGGAGAAAAAAAACCTGCGCATTATCGAAGCTCCAGCACCTGGATTCCCCTTACTTGACCTCCGAACCATCGATGGAGGTCTTCTTGTCCAAACAACAGACAAAGTCAGCATTGACCGTGATACATGGACAATACCAACCAAACGACAACCAACCGAGTCCGAATGGGTAGATCTAGAGTTTGCTTGGCGAGTTGCAGCCCGTGTCAGTTCCAATTGCATAGTCCTTGCCAAAGACCAGCAGGCATTCGGCATTGGGGCTGGTCAGCAGAACAGGAGAGATGCCGGACAGATAGCAGCAGTCAAGGCAGATGGGCGCGCTTCAGGCGGGGCATGTGCCAGCGACGCCTTCTTTCCTTTCCGTGATGGACTGGATGCTGCTATCGAAGCAGGATGCAGCGCAGTGATTCAACCCGGAGGCTCAATACGTGACGAGGAAGTGATTGCTGCAGCAGATGAAGCAGATATCGCTATGGTTTTCACGGGAGAAAGGCACTTCAAACACTAAGCGACAGTTATCGATGTTTATAGAATTCTGTGATCAGCGAATTATCTGTAGACTAGAACTATGGATCAGGTCGATTCCCCATCACCAAATTGGCAAGGCATACATCATTTAGCCATGATCACACCCAACATGGATGAAACCGTACGTTTCTATTGTGGCGTGCTTGGAATGCCCTTAGTAGCAACCGTCAGGGCAGGGCCAATGAGGCATTATTTTTTCGAATTAGGTCCAGGAAACACCATTGCTTTCTTTGAAGATGAAAAAGCCCAGACCTTCAAAAAACCAGCGGGATTAATGACACGAACAGATCTACAATTCGATCATCTCTCTTTCGCTTTACCAACCGAAGAAGACCTTATTGCCCTCATTTCCCGACTTGAAAAAGCTCAATGCGACATCACAACAATTGTGGACCATGCGATCATCAAATCTGTTTATTTCCACGACAACAATGGCATTGCACTTGAAGCATCATACTGGACCGTTCCAATTGATGAATTAGGTTTCAAGCCAGAAGATGAAACTCTGTTTGCCGACCCTGAACCAGTTCCAGCTGTTACCGAACTTGCAAATGGGACCCTTACAGACATACCTCAAACTAAATTCCCTTCCTTCAACTAACAAAACGAACCAGCTCATTAATAATGAGATTTCCTCTCGTTCTCATGCCATTATCGGGGTATGGTCGCTATCACACTAGACGGAGAATTAGCCGCTACAGAACTTAAAGAAAACCTCAAGCAGCGCATTGCAGAATTGGCAGAGTTATCCGTGGTACCAGGGTTGGGGACCATACTTGTCGGTGATGACGGCCCATCAAAAAACTACATATCTATGAAACACAGAGATTGTAAAGAGCTTGGGATGCACTCACAGGAAATAACACTTCCATCCGACACATCACAACAAGAAATTATCGAAGCCGTTAAAGAATTTAATAGCGACCCTCAAATACATGCCTTCATAATTCAGTATCCATTTCCCGATGGACTTGACTACGAATCAGCCCTTTTGGAAGTACTTCCACACAAGGACGCTGACGGGCTTCATCCAATAAATCTTGGTCGTTTGGTCCAAGGAATAAACGCCCCCTTAGCATGCACCCCAGCAGGGATACAGCTACTACTCGAACGCTTCGATGTACCAATTGCCGGACAACATGTAGTGATTATCGGTCGCGGCCTTACTATTGGAAGACCACTGGCAAATTTACTCGCGTTGAAGAGGTCTAACGCCAATGCTGCTGTTACAGTCATCCATACCGGAGTAAAGAACCTTGCCGACTATACCCGTCAAGCAGATATTATTGTTGCCGCAGCAGGTTCCCCAGGGATGATCACCGCCGACATGGTCAAACCAGGTGCTGCCGTTGTTGCAGCAGGAGTAAGCTTCGATGGAAAAAAACTACTCTCAGATGTGTCCGACGAAGTAGAAGAGGTCGCCGGCTGGTTATCACCACGTATTGGTGGCGTCGGTCCAATGACACGAGCATTACTGATGCAAAATACGGTCAGCGCAGCAGAATTGATCGTTTCGTAAGTAAAAACTTTCAATATTTTCCGCCTCTTTCTTTCTCGATTTCGTGCATTTCGCCTATGATCGAAGATATATGGCTGACAAAATAACAATTAATGAAGATCACTCCCTGAACGTCTCTGACAATCCAATTATCCCCTTCATAGAAGGTGACGGAACAGGAGTGGATATCTGGCCTGCTGCAAAACTCGTCCTTGATGCAGCAGCTAAGAAATATGGAAGAACAATCGAGTGGGTTGAGGTCTTAGCAGGGGAAAAGGCTTTTAATGAAACAGGGGACTGGCTACCACAGGAAACTGTAGACACATTTCAAGAGTACTTGATTGGCATTAAAGGCCCTTTGACAACCCCTATTGGCGGTGGTTTTCGAAGCTTAAATGTTGCTTTGCGGCAACTACTTGACCTGTACGTCTGCCTTCGACCAGTTCGCTGGTTTGAAGGCGTCCCTTCACCAGTAAAGCAACCAGAACTGGTGGATATGGTTATTTTCCGAGAGAATACCGAAGATATCTATGCAGGTATAGAAGCTGAAGCTGGATCACCTGAGGCAGCAACTATTCGCGAAATGATTCGTGAAGTATTCGGCCGAGATATTTCTGAAGACTCAGGTATAGGTATAAAACCAGTTTCCCGCACAGGGTCGCAACGTCTTCAAAGAGCAGCAATGAAATACGCTGTAGAACGCGATCGCAAGACAGTGCATTGGGTGCATAAAGGAAACATCATGAAATACACGGAAGGCGCTTTCCAGAAATGGGGATATGAACTAGTCCGTGAAGAATTCTCTGACGTTGCTGTCGGCTGGGATGACTGTGGGGGCGACCCTGGAGATAAGATTCTCGTTCAAGATGCCATAGCTGACATTGCCCTTCAACAAGTGCTCACAAGACCAGCAGAGTTTGATGTTATTGCAACGATGAATCTTAACGGGGACTATCTCTCTGATGCACTAGCTGCGCAGGTAGGAGGAATCGGAATAGCACCTGGGGCAAATATTAACTACGTCACCGGCCACGGTATCTTTGAAGCTACCCATGGAACTGCTCCAAAGTATGCAGGACAAGATAAGGTCAACCCATCATCGGTTCTACTTTCCGGTGTCCTTATGTTTGAACACTTAGGATGGAGAGAAGCAGCGGATGACATTATCAAAGCAGTAGAGCAGACGATTGGTGAAAAGATCGTTACCTACGATTTTGCGCGACTCATGGATGGAGCTACTCAAGTTAAATGCTCCGAATTTGCTGCAGCAATAGTCGATAGACTCTAAAACTGTTTGTGCCTAGAGAAGAGGGACAAACGATAGTGGACCTCGTCCATTTAAATACCCAAACCCGTAAATAGAAATATTCTTAGATATCACAAGAGATCTGACAGGGGCACTCCAAAGCAGCACATGAAACAAAAACAATCACATTTAAGGAGAGGTTTCACTTTAGTATGGCGCTCGATCCGTATTCGTCCGGGCTCTCATACAGTCGCTATTACGGGAGCTTGCTTATTTTCTCTCGCAGCAGTAGCTCTAACACGTGTACTCGGTTATGTAACAGATGACGTCATCATCCCCGCTCTCGATAATGATGCGCTATCTCACAAGGCTCTATGGGTATCGCTCGCCCTTATCATCGTCGTTGGGCTAGTAAGAGGAGGAGGAGCATTCCTTAGGAGATATTTCCTTGCCGGAGCCCGATATGGAACAGAACTTCATTGGCGGCGACAGTTATTCAATCAATATCTTGACCTCCCAATGACGTTCCATCGAAGCAGGTCTGCAGGAGAGCTTCTAGCTCACGCCGACAACGACATGATGATTGCCTCATTGGCTCTTATGCCCTTCGCCTTCACGGTTGGAACATTTTTCCTAGCCATCATCGCACTCATAAATCTCCTACTTATTCATCCTCTCATAGCCTTGATGGCCCTAGTTCTTTTCCCTTTACTTGCTGGAATGAATCAGATCTATTCTCGGAAAATAGTTTCACCGGCAGCAGCAGTTCAAGAAGCTGTCGGAAACACTTCCGCCTTAGTTCACGAAAGCTTTGATGGCATCATGGTGGTGAAATCACTGGGAAGAAGCGAACAAGAAATCCAACGCATACGGGAATCAGCCGAACAGATTCGAACGCATAGGATAAGTGTCGGAAAACTTCGTGCCATCTTCGAACCCGCTATCTTCGCCTTACCAAACATAGGCGTAATCTTTCTCCTGATGATCGGCACCTGGCTAGTAGATGAAGGTTCACTATCGATAGGAGAGTTGGTAAGCACTATCGCCCTCTTTGGCATTCTTGCCTTTCCGATGAGAATAGCCGGAATATTTTTTGAAGAACTACCTCGATCTGTGGTTGCTTTAGACAGAATCGATGACATTCTTCAATTACAGAAACCTCAATCACACATCCAAGGGAAGGAAGAATTAGACCTCGCATCAGTAAGCCTCACCATCAGAGAGTTACAGGTACATCATGGTGATCATCTTGTCCTAGACAATATTGACTTTACGGTCAACGCTGGAGAAATAGTCGCGCTTGTAGGACCCACAGGTGTTGGGAAGTCAACAATCGCAGATCTCATTGCCGGATTGCAAAAACCCACTAAAGGAAAAATCCTTATTAATGACACTCCAATAGACAGTCTGAATGCTGAAACAAGAAATCAAAGCATTGCTGTAGCATTTCAAGAATCGTTTCTCTTTGCAGACACTGTTCGTGAAAACATCGCACTCGGACGCCCATACTCAGATTCAGAAATACTCGAAGCGCTTAAGATTACGCAAGCACTCGATTTTGTGCAAGAACTTCCCAAAGGGCTTCAGTCAGTTTTAGGTGAACGCGGGGTCACACTTTCTGGTGGTCAGCGTCAGCGGATAACTTTAGCCAGAGCCCTTGTCGGGTCCCCAAAGGTTCTATTCCTAGATGATTCCACATCGTCAGTCGACCCTCTCATCGAAAAAAAGATACTAGAAAACTTACGGCAAAAAACCAATGTCACACTCCTGATTGTTGCTCATCGTTTGTCCACCATAAAACTTGCCGACCGAGTCGTATTTCTTAATGATCGAAAGGTTGCAGGAGTTGGCACACATGACGTACTGATGGACCTTCCCATGTATGCCGCCCTTGTAAAAGCCTATGACAGTTCGGAAAGCACCCTATGAAGTCAGAACGTCGAGTACGGCAATCCACGCGTGGAGAAATTGGTCATGATCAAGCTTTGAATAGTCTTCAAGAGGGGGCTGACGAATATCAAAAAACTGCGGCAATGGCAGTTCTTCGGCGTGGGCTTAAAGTAAGCCCTGAACTACGTTCAGGGGCTGTAATAACTGTTCTCATGGCGCTCATTGTTGCATCAGGATCTCTTGCAATCCCTATCCTCATTCAGCAAATACTCGACAAAGGGTTAACTGGAACAGAAGGTTTAGATTCGGGTTTCATTTATTCCTCATGCATAATCGCGCTTGTTCTTATTGTCTTAGTAATTATCATCCAACGAGCGACCTACAACAGATTGGTAAAAATAGCTGAAACAACAATTCTGGAACTCAGAATACGAGTTTTCGCTCATCTCCAACGTCTAAGTCTCGCTGATCATCTCGAAGCTCGTAAAGGAATCCTAACTGCTCGTGTAACAAGTGATATCGAAACTCTCTCTCAATTTGCACAATGGGGAGCTATCGCCTGGGTAGTTGACTCTGTCATTATTCTAGGCACCCTGACCGTGATGGCTATTTATAGTTGGCAACTCACGATTGTCGTTATAGCGATCTATATCCCCATCATCCCGATCCTGAAAGCGATTCAACGTCAACAATTCTTAAAATACAGAGAAGTGCGAGATGCTGTTTCAGAAACGATGGGACAAGTATCTGAAGCAGTAACGGCAGCTCCAGTGATCCGCTCATATGGGTATCAAGAGACTGTGCGCACAAAACTTGAAACAGCAAACCAAACTCAATTTAAACGGCAAATAAAAGCACATAAATTTTTTGCTTTGCTAGCCCCTGTTATGGATACGTTTAGCGCGATGACCATCGCAGGAATTGTTGTCGTAGGGTCGCTATTCGGCCCGGAAATGGGACTTTCCTCTGGAGAAATGATCGCATTCGTTTTCCTAACGACTGTCCTCATTGCGCCGATATGGGAATTGGGAGAAGTTCTTGATCAAACACAAACGGCATTAGCAGGGTGGTGGAAGGTACTTTCAGTTCTTGATATTCCATTCGAAGTAGAGGAGCCTTCAAACGGAAAGGACCTCCCACATGGAGCGTTAACTATCGACGTCAATGACCTATCTTTCCATTACAGAACAGGTGGAACTGTACTTGAAAATATTAACTGCTCAATACCAGCTGGTATTAATGTCGCAGTGGTAGGAGCAACAGGTTCAGGAAAAACTACCTTTGTCAAACTTCTTGCTCGCCTAGCTGACCCATCTGAAGGTTCGATTCTTATTGGCGGCATACCTCTTCACGAGGCAAATACTGAATCAAGGCACCAATCCATTCAGATGGTTCCACAGGATGGGTTCCTTTTCAACGAAACCATAACTGACAATGTTGCATTTGCTAGACCTGGAGCTAGCCTCAACGATGTTGAGCAGGCATTTGACGCGCTAGGGCTTCGGTGGTGGATTGAGACGCTTCCAGAAGGAATACACACGCATGTAGGGCCAAGAGGAGAGCGACTTTCCGTCGGAGAACGCCAACTTGTAGCCCTTGCTAGAGCCCAGCTAGCTAATCCAGGTTTACTTATCCTTGATGAGGCCACCAGTGCAGTAGACCCAGAGACAGAAGTGGCGCTTGTCTCAGCTCTCGATCGTCTTTCAGAAGGTCGTACGACCATCTCTGTAGCACACCGATTAAGCACAGCTGAAAGAGCAGATTTTATTCTTGTTTTCGATGATGGGGCAATTGTTGAGTCTGGACACCATTCAGAGCTTGTCCATCAACAAGGTATTTATGCTTCACTTTTTGATAGTTGGCTAGGAAATACGCGTTCATAAAGATAACTAAAACCAAGTAACTCCTTGCATAATTGGTCAACATACATACAGTCTTCGCTAGTCTCTCAAAGAGAACCGAGGAGAATTTTGTGAATAATGATGCTGTAAACGTGACCGTAACTGGAGCAGCAGGCCAAATTGGTTATGCTCTATTATTTAGGATTGCAAGTGGGCAGATGCTAGGTCCTGAACAGCAAGTAAATCTACGGCTATTGGAAATCACTCCCGCGTTGGGAGCCTTAGATGGTGTCCAGATGGAACTTGATGACTGCGCATTCCCGCTCCTTGGATCAATCACAAAAACCGATGACCCAAACGTGGCGTTCGAAGGAAGCGACTACGGTCTGCTCGTTGGCGCGATGCCAAGAAAAGATGGAATGGAACGAGCTGATCTTCTTGAAGCGAATGGAGGCATCTTCGGGCCGCAAGGGAGAGCAATAGCAGAGAACGCAAATACAGGTATAAAAATTCTTGTTGTAGGAAACCCAGCGAACACCAATGCACTTATTGCACAGTCGGCAGCCGCTGGGATTAATCCAGGGCAATTTACCGCGATGACCCGACTCGATCACAATCGGGCGAAGAGTCAAGTTGCCGACAAATTAGGAGTCTCTATCCAAAGTGTCAAGAAAATGACAATATGGGGAAATCATTCAGCGACCCAGTACCCAGATCTTTTCCATTGTGAAGTAGATGGAAAATCTGTTGCCGAGAGCGTTAATGACCAAGATTGGCTTGAAAACGACTTTATTCCAACTGTCCAACAACGCGGGGCAGCAATTATTAAAGCTCGAGGAGCCTCTTCAGCAGCTTCAGCAGCAAATGCAGCCATTGATCATATGCGCGATTGGGAATTGGGAACTCCTGAAGGAGATTGGGTTTCGATGGCGATTCCATCCGATGGCAGTTACGGAGTCCCAGAAGGTGTCATTTCATCATTTCCCGTAACGTGCAGCAATGGCTCCTATGAGATCGTCCAAGGGTTAGACATTGACCAGTTCAGTCGCCAAAAAATCGACGCATCATCTGAAGAACTTGTAACAGAACGAGAAACGGTAAGCTCTCTAGGCCTGATCTAAATTCGAGATACAGACCTAATTTTCTATTTCGTCATGGATGTTCACTAAAAGTGCTACATCTCCATCAACAGTTAAAAGACCTCTCAGAAAAGCTTCCTCAGTGCTAAGTGACCCTTCTTGAAGTAATGCCGCCGTATCCTGATCTATAGAAAAAGTTACATCCGCCTGCTCCGACTTTCCCTCCCGCACAGTAACTTCACTGCCTCCAAGAAAAAGATGGTAAAAAAAAGAGTCACGGGAATCTTCTACAATTTCGTATTGGATAACTATCGAGCTGGTAGGAGTTGGAGGAACCAAAGTACCTAGTTTCTCGTTTAACTTAGCTACCCATTCTGCTTTCGAGAATTCCATAGTTGAAGCGTACACCTAACCCTTAGCAAGCAGAAGGGCCTGAGGAACCAATTCGATTCTTATTGGTGAAACACCAATCAATTCTCCATCTCCCCATATATCCAACCCCTCAGAGCTGATTTCAATCGCCTTTCCATCAAGCGTATGTACTTTAGGGTGAAGTAAATGCGAACCATCAAAGACTCGACGAAAGAACCGGAGCAGCTCTATTCTGCCAATTTTGTCTACTAATGTAAGGTTTGCATTTCCGTCCGTGGGATCAGCATCAGGAGCGATTTTCATGCCTCCTCCGAAATCACTTGTATTTGCGACTGTTCCTAAAACCAGATCGAAAGTATATTTTCTGCCATCTATCAGAAGTTCCAATTCTCTACTTTGTAATTTTGGTAGACAGAACAACGTTGCAAAAGTGTAACGGCTTGGACCTTTCGGCCGTCGCATTTTATTTGCGCGTGTGTTTACATCAGCTGAGAATCCGAATGTCAAAACCGAAGCAACCCATCGGCTATTGACTTTCAACAAATCAATTTTTGAAGGCTCAGTGAATGCGACATTAGTGGCCTCTTTGATTTTCATTGGAAGCCCTAAAGCCCGAGCAAAGTCATTGCCCGAACCTGAAGGAATCACTCCTAGAGTTGTAGACGACCCAGCGACAGCTTGGATAGCGAGATGCACAATACCATCACCGCCAGCAACGATTAACCTTTCGGCACCTTGGCCCACCGTCTGTTGTAAGAGAGACTTTGTCTCTTCGATTGACGATGGAGAAAGAATATCAATCTCCGTGATGTGCTCTCTAACGCTGTCAATAATAGAAGATGAAAGTCGATCTCCTCTTCCTCGGCCAGCAGCTGGATTGACTAATAGATGTATGCTCATAACAATTCGGTTTCTGCGGATTTAGCTATAACACGATTCTGGCTCTTTTTTTCATAACGTAAAATACTTAAAACCAAAGTAAACCCAATGATGGCAAGAACCATTGGCCAAAAAAAGTCAATAAAGTTTCCCGGCCAGCCAAGTGCAGTTCCCTTGATGACTTCATCTTCTATCTCACTAATGACACCAACTCCATTTGGCCAAGGCCAAAGAACCCTAAGACTGCCGACCATCAGCCCGATAAGGCACACCAGCAGAGAGTCCCTATAGCGGCTAAGAACCCACCCAAGAGCTTTCACCGAAAGGGCTAAAGAAATAATGGCGCCCAATCCAAAAACCAATAACTCATTTAGGCTTCTATCATTAATTGCTTCGATCACCGGCGCGTACATGCCAATTGTCAACAACAAAAACGACCCGGATATACCTGGAAGCACCATTGCGCAAATAGCAATCAAACCCCCTAAAAAGAAGTTAAACAGCGACGGATTCTGTGTCTGACCTGAACTCAAACCCAAAATTAAAAACGTTGTAACAGCGACAAGAACCATATACACGAATCTGCGTGAGCTCCATGCAGCAACCATTCTGACTCCGGTAAGTATTGAAACTGCGACCAGTCCAAAAAAAAGCCCGGCCATAGGTTTGGGATAGTTGTCTAAAAGTTTCTCAATGAAATGCGCCAGCACTCCAAAAGCAAGAAAGACACCTAGAAGAAGTGGAATGAGAAAACCCCATTCAATAGTTCGGAATCTCGACCAAAATTGACGAAACTCTCTCTTAACCACATCAGTAGCGCAGCTCGTTAGGGCTCCGATATTTTCGATTAAGCGATCGTAAATTCCCAGCAATAAAGCAATAGTCCCTCCGGAAACCCCTGGAACGGCATCCGCCAGACCCATAAAAGAACCGCGGAGAAAATGAGCTACTTTACTTTCTGAAAAATGTGGCTCTTTCGATTTTGTCATGCCACTGTATGATAGATCTTAATTCCGCCATCACTAACGACGTAACTAAATTGGATGTAGATGATTTCGACCCCTGAAGAACAACAAAGAGGAGACGAGTATCTACTTAATCTCTTCCTAACGACTGAAGGGATAGCTAATCCCGCTCCATGGTATAAAAAACTGCGGGAAGATATGCCAATATTTCAGAGTTCTAACGGAGCAATCTTTTTATCTCGTTTTGATGACTGTCAGAGTGTCTTTAGGGATAATCGATTTGGGAAGGGAGACCAATCAGGGCCAGGTGGTTCAATGCTTCCCCGAGAGGAATCCCCAGAGGTTGTTGCTTTCAGAATCGAAGTCAATGAAGCTCGGACACAAACCTCACCGTCTCTTCTTTTCCTTGATCCTCCTGACCATACGCGCTTGCGCGGATTAGTCAATCGGGCGTTTACCCCTCGACGTATAGAAGATATGCGGATGAGCATTCGTGACCTAACCGAAGAATGCCTTGATGAACTTGCGGAAGAAAGCGGTGGAGACGCAATGGAAATTTTAGGGTTTCTTCCAGTGAACGTTATTGGTGAACTCGTCGGGGTTCCACGCTCGGACTGGAATTATTTCCGCCCTCTTGTCAATGATGGGGTAGCGAACCTTGAAGCAAGCCCCACACTTGAAGAGTTGAAAGCATCGCACGCAGCATTTACTGAAATGGGCGAATACTTTCGACAACTTTTGCATGAAAGAAAAAAGAATCCGAAAAACGATCTAATTTCCGCCCTCATTGAAGTAGAGGAAAGCGGCGATCGAATATCTGAAGATGAAGTCGTCAGCACCGTGATTCTCTTGTTTGCCGCTGGGATGGAAACCACGCAAAATCTCATAGGTAATGGCCTAGCTGCTCTCTTTCAACACCATGACCAGTACAGACTCCTATGGGATAACCCTGATCTAGTTCCAAGCGCTGTCGAAGAAATGCTCCGCTGGGATAGCCCTGTTCAGCTCGATGGAAGAACTGCACTTGAAAAAACAGAGATAGATGGAATACAGATTGAAGAAGGACAATCCGTAGTCACACTGATAGGTGCTGCAAATAGAGATCCCGAAAAATTCGAAGATCCAGACAATTTTCTCGTTCGCCGCAATGAAGGACCCCCCCTGAGCTTTGCCTCTGGAATCCACTATTGCCTTGGGGCAAACCTAGCAAGAGCAGAAGGTCAAGAAATGTTCTCAGGTCTGATTCGAAGGTTCGCCACAATTCAACAAGCAGGTGAATTAGAGCAACGAGGAAGAATGACCTTACGGGGATTCAAGACTGTTCCTGTTTCTGTAACTGAGCGCTAACACTCAGGCAGATGACAAACGACGGAACCTCTGAATCCAAGTGGGACAAGCGGTACAGAGAAAATCCCGTACTTAAGGATCCTTCCTTCTTCCTTTGTGAACAGTACAAGCATTTTCCTCCTGGTGGAACTGTTGTAGATGTAGCTGGAGGTAATGGCCAGAATGCGATATGGCTTGCTGATCAGGGGTTCTCAACGACCCTTATAGATGTCAGCTCTATCGCCCTAACTCAGGCACAGGAGCACGCGAAAAACAAGAAGGTAACCATAGAGTGCCTGCAACATGACCTAGAAAAAGAGTCCATGCCAAAGGAAAGAAAATGGGATGGAATATTTCTTCAACTATTTCTTGATCGAGCATTAGTTCGAACCATCCCTGAATCATTAAATACTGGTGGAGTGTTCCTATTTGCACACCCCACACAAACAAACTTAGAAAAACACGAACACCCCAGTGAGAGATTCCTTCTTGCAGATGGGGAAATACACATACTTGCCGAACAGCTTCAGTCAATGCGAATTATCAGCATTGATGAAGCGTGGAGAACATCCGGCCGGCATGAAGCATGGCTAATTGGACAAAAAATCTGAACGTGATTTTCTCCCTTCCTTTAAACATTTGTGTCAAAGATTTTCCCCTTATAGAAATACTGGGCAATAATCTCTTGAGAACCTGAAGGAGAAACGTATGGAATCGCAGATGATCGAATTTCCAGTTAATGGAACAACAGCCGGAGGATATTTAGCACCAGCACAATCTGGGTCCGGACCTGGAGTTCTTGTCTTACAGGAATGGTGGGGGCTAGTCCCACAAATCAAACGTGTCTGCGACCGGTTATCTGAACAAGGATTTACAGCCCTCGCCCCCGACCTTTATCATGGAGAATTCGCTCAACATACCGAAATGGATAAAGCAGGTGAACTTATGAGTTCACTTCCACCTGACCGTGCCGCAAGAGATATGGGAGGAGCTATAGACCACCTGCTTACTCTTGATGCCTGTTCATCGTCACAAGTAGGCGTTGTCGGATTCTGCATGGGGGGAATGCTTACGTTGATGGTGTCCGCAATTGAATCAGACCGTGTCTCTGTTGCTGCCCCGTACTATGGAGCCCCTTTGGGCGATGGCGCTCCTGATTGGAATGGGTTAACAGCAAAAGTCGAAGGTCATTTTGCGGCTCACGATGATTTCTTCCCGCCTGAAGCTATTAAGGAACTCGAAAGCCAACTACAGGGGATGGGTAAGGACGTTACTTTCCATGTATATGAAGGAACAGGTCATGCATTCGCTAACGAGGAAGATGCACTTGGAACTTTTGATACCGCTGCTGCCTCACAAGCGTGGGAAAGAACAATTAACCTACTAAACCAGATCTGAGACTAGATTAAGGAGTCTGACCAAGAAGCTTTCTATTTTTTCGCTTCGACTTTATGTAGTCTCGATTTGTGTAGGCGATAAAATCTAGGGGTATTTCTTTTGGGCAAGCTTCATGGCATTCGCCGTGGTTGGTACACGAACCAAAATACTCTTCCATAGTCTCGACCATGTTCTCTGTTCTTGACCACCGTTCGGCTTGGCCTTGTGGAAGCAAGTTAAGGTGTTGAACTTTAGCAGAAGTGAAGAGTTGTGCTGCCGAGTTAGGGCATGCAGCAACACAAGCTCCACAGCCGATACAAGCTGCCGCATCAAAGGCGGTATCCGCTGCATCTTTTGGAACTGGAATCAGGTTTGCATCCGGTGCAGATCCTGTAGGCACAGTAATGTAACCGCCTGCTTCGATGATTCGATCCAACGGTGACCTGTCGACTACTAGATCTTTAATCACGGGGAAAGAAGCTGCTTGCCAAGGCTCAACAACAATAGTGTCACCATCTTCAAATTTTCTCATGTGCAATTGGCAGGTTGCAGTGGCTTTTTCAGGTCCATGCGCTCTTCCATTTATCATGCATCCACATGTTCCACAAATACCTTCACGGCAGTCACTAGCTATTTCAATGGGTTCTTCGCCACTGTTAATGAGATTCTCATTTAGAACATCAAACATTTCTAGGAAGGACATATCAGGACTAATTTCTTCAACCGTGTAGGTCTCAAATCGTCCAGATTCTGTTGGGCCATTTTGGCGCCAAACTTTTAAAGTGAGAGTCAGTGTATTTTCCATGAAGATCTCCTACTTATACGACCGCTGTGTCAGTGGAACATTTTCAAATTCTAATTGTTCTTTATGAAGGATCGCAGAGTCGGAAGCCCCTCCCCATTCCCATGCCGCTACGTGAGCGAAATTTTCGTCATCTCGGAGAGCCTCCCCTTCAGGAGTTTGGCTTTCAGTTCTGAAATGCCCACCGCAGGATTCTTCGCGTTCAAGTGAATCACGGGCTTTAAGCTCAGCCAGCTCGAAGAAATCAGCAACACGCCCGACTTTCTCGAGAGAGGAATTAAGATTATCCCCCGACCCTAAGACGCGAACATCCTTTTCGAATTCTTCACGTAACGCCGGAATCTCAGAAAGAGCTTTTTCCAAACCATTCTTATCCCGCTCCATGCCTATGTAATTCCAGACAAGCTTGCCGAGTTCACGGTGGAACCAATCGACGCTACGCGTCCCATTGATTGACAGCCACTTTTGAGTCCGGTCTGCTACTTCACTAACGACCTCCCCACATGCTGCATCATTTTCAGCAAGCGGAGCCTCTCCCAATAGCGGGGCGAGATAATTACCGATTGTATATGGAAGAACAAAGTATCCATCAGCGAGTCCTTGCATAAGGGCAGACGCACCCAAGCGGTTTGCTCCATGATCAGAAAAGTTCGCTTCGCCGGCAACGAACAGTCCAGGGACGTTACTCATAAGTTCATAGTTCACCCAAAGCCCACCCATGGTGTAATGCGTTGCAGGGTAGATACGCATAGGAGTCTTATAGGGGTCCTCTCCGGTTATACGTTCATACATTTGGAAAAGGTTCCCGTACCTTGCGCGAATAGAATCTTCTCCATCACGGGCGATTGCATCGGCAAAATCTAGATATACCCCATTTTTCAAATCTCCTACGCCTAACCCCTGGTCAACGACAGTCTTCGCGTTTCTTGACGCCACATCACGAGGGACGAGGTTACCAAACGACGGGTATTTCTCCTCAAGGTAGTAATAACGATCAGCATCAGGAATATCGGAGGCGCTGCGGGCTTCATCGTGCTCACGAGGAACCCAAATACGGCCATCATTACGTAACGATTCAGACATAAGCGTTAGTTTTGACTGGAACTCGTCGCTAGCTGGAATACACGTAGGGTGGATTTGGGTATAACACGGATTAGCAAATAGGGCCCCTCTCCTATGCGCCCTCCATCCTGCTGTTACATTGCACGCCATGGCATTTGTCGATAGGTAGTAGACGTTTCCATACCCGCCAGTTGCCAGTACCACTGCATGGGCGGTGTGGCTTTGGATATCTCCCGTAATAAGGTCTCTGACAACGATTCCTCGAGCAGCACCATCATGAACAATCAGATCAAGCATCTCTTTTCTCGTGTGAAGCTCAACCGACCCAGCGCTGACTTGCCGCATTAGCGCAGAATACGCTCCCAATAAGAGCTGTTGGCCAGTCTGACCACGCGCGTAGAAGGTTCTGCTCACTTGAGCGCCACCGAAAGACCGATTATCGAGAAGGCCACCGTATTCCCTAGCGAATGGGACGCCTTGGCCCACACATTGATCAATAATATTTAGAGAAACCTCAGCCAAGCGGTGAACATTGGCTTCTCTACTCCGGTAATCACCGCCTTTGACCGTGTCATAGAATAAGCGATAGACAGAATCGCCATCATTCTGATAGTTCTTTGCGCCATTAATTCCGCCTTGGGCAGCAATTGAATGCGCTCGTCTCGGGCTGTCATGGTAGGTAAACGCCTTAACGTTGTATCCGAGCTCCCCAAGTGTCGCTGCAGCCGATGCTCCTGCGAGTCCCGTCCCAACAACGATAATTTCAAATTTCCGCTTATTCGCAGGATTCACTAGCTTCATGTTGAACTTGTGACTTTCCCACTTTTCATCAATGGGTCCGTCAGGAATTAGGGATTGTAGTTCACCGATCATTCGTGTCCTTCCTCTGCCTCAACTGCTGTTATACCGCAGGGTGCCTCACAATTATCTTGATCAATGAGGCCTGCTTGAACTGCAATCGGGAAACTAAGATTTCCAACCAAGATGAGGCCTGCGAGCCCACTGGCGAGAACTTTACGAGCTTGATTATACTTTGGACTATTGATACCTAAGCTCTGGAACAAACTCCATGTTCCGTGAAAGATATGTATCGCAAGAGCAATATTGGCAACAATGTAAATGATCGCAACTCCAATATTTCCCATTGATATCACAACATTGTTATACGGGTCTCCAAGGACCCAATCATCGCTCAACCACCCCCAGGTCAGGTCAGCTAAATGAAAGATTAGGTAGAGGAGGATAATTGGGCCTGTCCAGCGCATAGTCCTACTCGCATAGTTTGCAGCAATAAAATCCTGAGAAGCCGCATACTTCTTATTTCCATCCACATAGTTCGCTCTTGTATTTGCCTTGCGCCCTATCTCCTTTAAAGAGTACGCAGAATGAATATGCACTACGAAAGCTGCAATGAGTAGAAGTCTCACTCCCCAAAGGAGCCAGGTTCTTGGCACAATATCTGTACCGAGATTCCTAAGCGTTTCTGCATACTCGTGTATCTCCAAAGGACCCTCGTACAAGTGAAGATTTCCAATCATGTGGGTAACCACAAACCCAAGAAGAACAATCCCACTGACAGCCATAACCCATTTCCTGCCAACGGCGCTTTGGTACAGGTTAAGAGGGAACGGAAGCTGCTTTGGTTTTTTCCGAATCGGCTGCGGAGTAGACCGCGTCTTTGTCTGTGCCATTTACTTTTCTGCCTCCAGGCAAATCATTAGGTAGACAAGCAAACTTGTCTACCTAATAGGTTAGTGTTTTCCACTCTTTAAACACTAACCGTCTACCCAATAACAGATCTGTATTTCTCAAACTTCCTTTCAACCATTTTCCAGTTTTCAAAGTATTCTTCCCATATGGACGCCAAAGAGATAGAAATCATGAGCCAATGGTTCGATCTGTGTTACACGACGAAAATTGACCTTGAATCTGCAACCACAATGGGTAAAGAGATCGCCGACGCTTACTCGAGCCCTCAAAGGAGCTACCACACGCTGGAACATATTGACCATTGCCTTTCCGTCCTTGACAGGGTGCCCGTAGCAATTGAAAAAGAGATTGAGCTGCGTTTCGCCATATGGTTCCACGACTTTATTTATGAACCAAAATCAGAGTCAAATGAAAATGAGAGCGCACAAATAGCGTATCGGTGGCTCAGCAACCTAAAAATCTGTGATTCCAAACATGTTCAAAATCTCATTCTCTCAACAGCAAATTATCTTGAACCGGCTAAAGATCAGCTTTCATACCAAGTACTTCACGACATTGACCTAGCAATACTTGCCAGCCAACAAGATTTATATCTCGAATATCAGAAAGGCATCCGACAAGAATACGAGCATTTATCAGACGAACAATTCTTTTTCGGACGAGGGCAATTTCTAACTAGTCTGTTGAAACTAAACCCAATTTTTTCCATACAAGCTTTTGAGCATCAATGGGAGGAAAAAGCTCGTCAAAATATTTCAAACGAATTGAAAAAAATCGAAAAAGTCGTAAACCTTGTCCCTCCGATAGAGAAATAATCGAATACTTCCGCTATGTTTCGAGCATGAGGAAATCACACACCCTAGGTAAATTAAAAAAATCTGGATGGCTTTCCAGAACGGTAAAACAAGAAATCCGTGAAAACGCTATCCGACTTATCCGAGAAGGCGAGGACATCTTCCCAACCGTGCTCGGATATCAAGACACAGTCATCCCACAGGTAGAAAATGCTGTTCTTGCCGGTCATGACATAATCTTTCTCGGCGAACGCGGCCAAGCTAAAACCAGAATGATCAGAGGTCTTGTAGACCTCCTCGACGAATGGATGCCAATTATCGCCGGATCAGAAATTAATGATGACCCATTCAACCCAATTTCAAAACACGCACGAGACCTCATAAGTGAAAAAGGCGACGGAACACCAATTGAATGGGTTCATCGAAATCAGAGATTCGGTGAAAAACTTGCCACACCAGATACATCAATTGCCGACCTCATTGGCGAAGTTGACCCGATCAAGGTAGCAGAAGGTCGCTACCTCTCAGATGAACTAACACTGCACTATGGGCTTGTTCCACGAACTAATCGAGGGATTTTTGCCATTAATGAACTTCCAGACCTATCAGAAAGAATCCAAGTAGGACTCCTAAATATTCTTGAAGAAAGAGACGTCCAGATCCGAGGATATAAAGTTCGCCTACCACTGGACGTAATCCTCGTAGCTTCAGCTAACCCCGAAGACTATACAAACCGAGGGAGAATAATCACTCCATTAAAGGATCGTTTCGGAAGTCAAATCCGGACTCATTACCCATTTGATATTGAATTGGAACGACAAATCGCTGTTCAAGAAGCAAATATGTTCCCCCACGAATCCGTTCACGTAGATATCCCCGACTTTATGGAAAAAATAATCGCAACTCTCTCACATATAGCTCGCGAAAACCCCAACATTAATCAACGGTCAGGTGTTTCAGTCCGATTAACTGTATCTAACTATGAGACCCTAATCGCCGGATCCCTCCGCAGAGCACTCCTCAATGAAGAAACATACGCCGTTCCGCGCGTAAGTGACTTAAGTTCCTTAGTAGCTTCAACTTCGGGAAAAATTGAAATTGAAACACTTGAGGATGGAAGAGAAACTGAGATCATCCGACACCTCATCAAACAATCAGTCCTCGAAGTATTCCGAGAAACCGTCGACCATTCATTGTGCTCTCCCTTACTTGACGAATTTGAAAACGGCGCAGTGGTAAGTGCTGGTGATGATATTTCATCTACCTCATATATTGATTACCTCAACAAGATGGAACCCTTTAAACCCATTCTCGAGAATATTGGTCTAAGCGCCGCTGATCTCGACAATCCAGCACATGTCGCAAGCGGAATCGAATTTATTCTTGAAGGACTTCATCTAAGCAAGATGCTCAATAAAGATGCTGTCGGTGATGCCGGCATCTATAGGGCGAGCACCTAGTCGCCTCGAATTTTCGATGTCGAATGTACTAGCTATCGATATTGGAGGGACAAAGGTTGCGACTGGCATCGTGGATTCGCATGGAAGGCCGTCACACAAAAATCAGATTCAAACTGTGCTACCAAACGCCGAGCAGCTCTATCCACGTCTCCTTAGACTTGTTAAAGAAACCTTAGAACAAGCCTCTGACCCGATTGAAGCAATAGGAGTGGGGTGCGGTGGCCCAGCGAAAGACTCATATCAACTTGTTTCGCCACTTAACATTCCTGAATGGAGAGATTTCCCGCTCCGAAGGAAACTGGAAGATGACATTCAAATTCCAACTTATGTCGATAATGATGCAAAAGCTTTAGCTTTGGCAGAGGGCTGGGTAGGAACCGCTAAACATTGCAGCAACTTTATCGCTATGGTCGTTTCCACTGGAGTTGGTGGAGGAATCGTCCTAAACGGAACCTTGCTTGATGGGGCAGATGGGAATGCAGGACATATTGGGCATGTATTTGTTGACCCGAAAGGAGGGAAGGACGCTAATGGGGTTTCAGGCCTTTTGGAAGGGTCTGCTTCTGGATCTGCACTTCACCGGGCTCTGGGATTTCCGGCAGTTAATGCAAATGATGAAACGAGGGAAAGAGTAGGGGTGTTAGTGGGGCGTGCCGTAGCTTCAGTAGCGAACCTTCTTGATCTCCAGTTAGCGGTGGTTGCTGGTTCGGTTGCACTTGGATTCGGTGATATTTTCTTTGCGGCAGCGCAAAGTACCATAGATGAGCTTTCAAAAATAGATCACGCTCAAGGAACAAAAATAGTTCCAAGTGAACTAGAAGATATGGGGCCCCTTATTGGAGCAGGAGCTGTAGGGTTTCGAGCACTTGGGAAGATAGACCTATAGCAAATTCCAACTATTGAACGCTTAGTCTTCTCTTCTATCACGAAGGAACGCTTCTAATTCTGCGGCTAGGTCATCCCCGGTTGGCAAAATTTCACTTTCATCGACACGTTGCTCCAGTTGTTGGACATAACTTGTCATTTCCCCATCATTAGATACTGCCAGGTCGATTCGTTTCCGCCATTCATTTGCATCATGGTCTAATTCTCCATGAAACGTTTTTACTCCGGTTACTAATTCCAAGCGCGATAACAGTGATCTTGTTGCTTCAGGATTTGGGGGATTAGGAACATAGTGTGGCACGGACACTCGAAGCGATATAACCGGCATTCCTGCCTTATCCAGCTCATCGTGAAGAGCGCCAACTAGCCCGGTAGGTCCTTCATAGGTTGGGCGTCCAAGGCCAAGACGATCAGCTGTAGCTGGGTCAGCGGCGCTACCGACCACTCCCAATGGCCGAGTATGCGGCGCCATACCTGCCATAGCTCCCACCGTTATCACCATTTCAGCATTTGTGGAGCGGGCTACTTCAAGAAGAGAATCAGCGAACGTTTTCCAACGAAGATGTGGTTCAACACCAGAGAGAAGCACCAGGTCATGGTTTTCGTTTGGACACGAAGCTGCCCAAATAGAATTCGAAGGCCAAACAATTTCACGTTCTCCCTTGTTGATTCTTACAATTGGTCTTTCTTCCTGAAAATTAAAGAAAATTTCTGGCTCTATATGCGCCAGAGGCTTTGCTTCATATGAATCAACCAGCCGATCAACAGCATGCGTTGCTGCCCCTGCAGCGTCAAATAGTCCTTCAAGTGCGATGACAAAAAAAGGCCGGTTAAGATCTACTTCACCTTCCCATATCAGTTCGCTCATTGTTTGAGCCTTGCACAAAAACTAGCGAGAATCGAAATCAAAACGATCTACTCAGGAATTCCTCAGATGCGATCCACTACTCGTTGAGGACCTTTTCTATCAATAGTAAATCGTTGGGATAGGTGACTTTAATATTCGTTAGCTCACCTTCTACAAATTTCACTGGATAGCCCAAGCGGAAAACAAGGGCACTGTCGTCTGTAGCCGAAGAACCTTCAGATAATGCTCGCTCATGTGCCTCAACAAGTATCTGTGTATCAAATGCTTGTGGAAGTTGAACATTGTGCAATAGGGACCTATCGAGTTCTCCATCCATACTAGTTTCACCTATAGCGACAGTGAATGGGACAGGCACGGTCGGAGTCACGCATGCAGTATCAGGAGCAAGCACCCGTTCGATCAGTGATGCACTGATTACCGGTCTCGCCCCTTCGTGCAGTAACACCCGATCGCTCTCTATAGCTGCGAGACTATTGCGAACAGACTCTTGTCTTTCACTTCCACCAAGTACAAAATCACAAACGTCAATTAAATTGAACTCTTGGAAAATAAGTTGAAGTTCTTCCATACTCCCGTCGCTACCTACAATAACAAGCCGGTCGATGCTGTCATTTGCAAGCAGTCGTTCGGCTGAGTAGATAACAAGGGGTTTGTTGTTTATTCGATATAGCTGTTTGTCAGTGTCTGGCCCTAAGCGAGAAGACTGGCCTGCAGCCAGTAATATTGCATCCATATGTCCTCCAATGATTAGGGTAGTTACCTCGTGGCAAACCAAGGTTGGTATGAATCATATCTGAGGCTCAGAAGGAAAATCTTCTTAAATACGGAGGGGGCAGGCCTAATGGCCTGCCCCCTAACAGCGGTGGCATTTTCCGGGAAACGAACAAGCTAACTGTCGTCTGAAAATCAATGAAAGTGGTGGACCCCCATGGGTTTTTTCTTTCGTTATTATTTTCAACTCACTTAATTCCCTGAAATCTAAGAAGTTCACACATGGAGCGATAGAGTTTCCTATTCTTTACAGAAGGACAAGATATGGAATTAACAGAATTAGTGAACCCACAACATACTGTGGTTATCACTATGGAAGTACAACGGGGAGTAGTCGGAGACCTATCGAGCTTTCCAGACCTTCAAAACGCTGCTGAAAATTCTGGTGTTCTTTCGAATGGTCCTTCAATCTGTGCCGCTGCACGAGGACTGAGTATTCGTGTACTTCATGCAGTAGCAACAAATCGCGCAGATAATGCGGGTTCAATAGCTAACTGTAGGATGCTTGCCGCTTCTCAAAAAATGAACCAAGCCGGAACTGGACTAGTTGAACATACAGAAGGGGCAGAACTTATCCCGTCTTTCGGTCCAGAAACTGAAGATATTGTTGTCCCACGACTCCATGGCCTAACTCCATTTACAAGTACTTCACTTGATCAGATAATTCGCAACCTTAATGCCCAAACAATTGTGGCTCTTGGCGTGTCGTTAAATATTGGCGTTCTTGGCTTAGCTTTGTCAGCAGTCGATTTAGGTTACCAAGTTGTGATTCCAACAGATGCTGTAGCAGGAGTCCCACTGGAATACGGGCACGAAGTCTTAAATAACTCAATGTCACTCCTAGCTACTTTGACGACGACAGAAGAGCTGTTATCGGCATGGAAGACCTACAACTAGCCATAGTGTTTATTTCAGAAGGGAAGAGTAACTCTGAGGCTTTAAAAATAAAGAACCGGACCTTACGGCCCGGTTCTTTTAAGCTTTTGCTATCCCAGAGATCTGGGAAAGTTGCTAGCTGACGAATGCCCTACGGCGTGTCATACCAACAACCAATGCGCCTGCAGCAAGTACTGCGATACCAATGACCGCAATCATTCCTGACTCAGCACCAGTATTTGGTTGTCCAGGAGGAGGTACAGGAGCACCAACGCCAACACAGAATCCACCACCTTGCTCAGTGAATCCTGCTCCACCACCAATACCGATACATGTTCCGCCTTCAGCAACAGTAAGCGTGAAGTCGGCAGTAAAGTTTCCGTCTGCATCAGCTGTGGCAAGGGTGAGACTTGCTGTATCACAATCCTCTGCCCCGCCTGCGGCTAGTGCTTCATAAGTTGCAGCAGTACATGGAACAAGTGCAACAGGACCAGCTATCCAACCGGAACCAGTTAGCGATATTGTTGCTTCTCCTGCTGCTTCTACGAATAGTGGGTCGCCTATAGCTGTCGGGGTGTCTTGAGCTTGGGCTGTAGGAGCCAACGCAAGCATCGCCACCAATGACACGCCTAAAGCTGCCACTAATAGTTTAAATCTTTTCATGAAAAATTCCCTCTCATAGTAGGCACCAACACGTTATTGGGCCTGAAAGTTCATGTGCCAAATGGCACACCATGTTTAAGATAGTCGTTTATAGGGGCAGTTGCCATGGTTCTTCATCTTTTTTATATAAAAACCTTGAAAAATCAGGGTTTTACTTCCAGGCCCATACTGGTTCTTCAATATGATCTGTCCGAATCAAGTTCCCTTGTATTCCTATTTCGCGAAACTGATAAATCAAGGCAGCAGTCGGTGCGTGTATAAGTCGATTACGTAAAGGAAGTTGTAAGACAAGCTTGTCGCTTTCTGGGATTTCGACCCACCTCGGGCTATCTGGGCGGAAAAGCTCATTAAAGGAAATAACAAAAATATCGTCTACTTCTCCAGGCTCTGGTCTCAGATTCTGTAGGTCTGGAATCCAGAGAACAATTGGTGTGATCGCAAAACCCGATCGAGTTTCATAGTCGTCGAGATAGCCAACGATGTTTTCTTTTTCAACCTGAATGCCTATTTCTTCTTGTACTTCTCGAAGGACGGTTTCTTCTTGGGTCTCACCGTCGTCAATCTTTCCGCCTGGTAGGGCATATTGATAAGAATGCGTCTTAAGGTTCTTTCCTCTTCGAGTAAGGATGAATCCTGATTGTCCGTTTTCTAAAGGGGCAATAGCGATAGCTACAGCAGCCCTTCGTAGACTGCTCTCCTTTTGGATAAGGGTAGGATGCCTATCGAGGTTGGAAGTTATTCGTCTTCGTAAATCATCTGAGAACGATAAGTCTCCAATGTTATTGTTTAGCGTGCTTTCCATTCAGGGGGTCTCTTCTCGACGAAGGCGAGTGGTCCTTCTTTTGCGTCTTCACTCGAAGCGACAGGTCCGAAAAGTTCAACAGCGATACGAATCCCTTCCTCATCTGATACTAGAGCACCATCGCGAACCGCTTTTCTTGTC
>CETU01018138.1_pt1 | contig 26872 bp, 24 predicted proteins | sample 356531 | NCBI WGS metagenome assembly CETU01 (sample SAMEA2623488, study PRJEB7988) | marine metagenome | isolation source: saline water (ENVO:00002010), including
TGTTTCTTCCACTTTGAATGAATTTTTCTTTAATTTAGGTAAAGAGATCTTTGGTTCTATTTCAAATGAAACCTTAAATCTAAAATATTCTTCAAATTTAAAATCTATATCGCTTACACTGCCCATGTTGACTGGAGCAATTCGTTTTTCCTTTAGGGCTTTTAGGTAATACTGATTAACTGAGTTCTCAATAAATTCCGATTCTATGGAGGGTTGGAATCTATCCATTAAAATTTTTCTTGGAACTCTTCCAGGCCTAAATCCGGATATTTTGATTTTTTTTGAAAAAGATTTAATCGATTTTTCAAAGTCATTCTCAATATCTGACCAATCAAGATCAAGGGCTATTTCTTGACTCACACTACTTATTTCTTTTAAAGTTATTTTCATATTTTCTGATAATTTTGGGTGTCAAATATAAGGTCAAATTTCAATTTTTTTGATGTCTTTATCATTCGTTTCTTTTCGTATTGCAATAAATACATTGATCTCCAACTTGAACTAAAAATCCACAACTCGAACAATTCCATTCATCCGTATTTATATCGGTATACATACGATTTTCTTTGGAAGAAGTTGCGATTTTAGCTACGAAGGCAAAAAGAGCAACAAAAAGTAAAAATAAAATTAGAGTTAAATTCATAGGGCAATATTAGCAGACTGCATAATAAAAACGCTAATATTTATAATGTGAACGGTAATACAAATGTTACACTTTACTTTTAATTTAACAAGTCCATATACCAAATAAACTCCAATGCTTGTAGATGCTACGCTCATGAAAAAAGGGTAAAAACTTGATATTATTTCAAAGTAATTGCAAATTAAAACTATAGAGTGAACTAAAAGAAATATAGCACCCACAAAAGCATTGGAGACTCCGAAAACTCTACCATATTTAGTGTCTACTATTGATGTACATTCATCACTTGAAAGCCTGCAGAAACTAGGGACATAAAAACGATCGTAAGCGAAAAGCCGTGCATATACCCCAAAAAAATAAAATGAAAGAAGTGCGGCTATAAATAAGAGAAATGCACTAAGTAGTTTTGGATCTGGCAATAAAATTACTGCTTCAGTCTGTAGACGCAACCCTCGATAGCACCAATAAATTTGTCAACCTGAGAATGGGTGTGAAAAAGGTATTCCATTTCCTCGTAGACATCTGCTGGATAAGATTCAAAGTCATAATCACGTAGAAAATTAGCTTCCATTTTGACTATAAGATCTCTCATAACCTGTTTGGGAAGTTCTTTTTCACGTAAAAAATTTATTTGAAAGTTCATTTGACCATCCGATGTCATATGAAAAAGTGGGAGCATGCCAACGTCTGAATCAGATCTAAATGTAAAAGTTCCGCGATCTTCACCTCGACCCCATGTAACCTCGCTTGCATGGGTATCAGAGAATTCAATAATTCTTTCGCCGATTTTGGCAATTTCACGAGAGCATTTATTGCGCATATCCTCAATAAACTGATCTTTAGTCCATTTAGACATATGTATTTATCCTATTAAAATTTGTACTTACCTCGATGTACGAATTTAAGATATTTAGTGGTTTTTGAAAAGAAAAGGTTTGTGAGAAATAAGGCTAATAATTATGTGCCTATCATGCAGATCTATTTAAAATCGTCCCTAATAAGCTCAGCCCAAATAATCAATCTTTCTTCGGTTTCATCTTCTTGATTGTCGTTATCAAGCCCTAACCCTAAAAACTCATCACCATCAAGGGCTTCAGATGCGTCAAATTCGTATCCATCCGTTGACCATTTTCCAATGAGATTGCCACCATTATCAACAAAAGGCTTAGCCAAAAAACCAATAGCATCTAAAAAATTATCGCTATAACCTACCTGGTCACCACACCCGAAGAAAGCTGCGGTCTTTCCTGAAAAATCAAGCTTTTTATACGCTTCGAAAACTTTCTCCCAGTCTTCTTGAAGCTCACCAACATTCCACGTTGGACATCCAATAATTAATTGACTATAATCTAACATTTTTGCTGGATCTGTTGATTTGATATCATACGAATCAACTTGAAAGCCCTCGGACACCATGTAATCCGTCAAAAATTTAGCTGCTTCTTCTTGGTTACCTGTAGTGCTTCCCCAAAATAATCCTATTTTTTCCATTAAAATCCCCTTTAAATACGTTATATGCTAAAGCAAAATTAAAATATGTTGAGCAAAATTCCTACCCAGCATAATTAATAAACTAAAATAGATCGTTGTTCATTACCTTATTCCAAGCAGCAATAAAATCATTAACGAATTTTTCTGCAGAATCATTTTGAGCATAGACTTCTGCTATTGCGCGTAGTTGAGAATTTGAACCAAAGACAAGATCTGCGCGAGTTGCTTTTCTCACAACCTCGCCTGATGATCTATTTTTTCCTTCGTAACTATTCTCTCCTTTGGATTCCCACTTAACATTCATATCAAGTAAGTTATTAAAGAAGTCATTCGATAAAGAATTAGCATCATTAGTAAAGTTATTTGAACCATTTTGATCAATTCCCATTGAACGAAGCCCACCAACCAAAACTGTCATTTCTGTAGCAGTTAATCCTAAGAGTTGTGCTTTGTCTATTAACATATGCTCTGAGCTGATCTGAAAATTGCTTTTGTGGTAATTTCTAAAGCCATCAGAGTATGGCTCGAGTACTCCGAATGAATGTTCATCGGTCTGTTCTTGTGAAGCATCCCCTCTGCCAGGCGTGAAAGGAACGCTTTTTCCACAAGCTTTTTCAAGCCCAACGTTACCAGCAAGGACAATAACATCAGCAATGGATGCACCTGACTGAACCGCAATTGGCTCCAAAACGTTTAAAACTTTTTCAAGTTGTTCAGGTTTATTGGCTTCCCAATTTTTTTGCGGAGCCAATCTAATTCTTGCACCATTAGCCCCACCTCGTAAGTCAGATCCTCTGAACGTAGAAGCGCTGGCCCAAGCAGTCTCAATCATTTCTTGAATAGTAAGATCTGAGCTCTCTATTTTGGCTTTTACATCCTGAACATCGTAATCTATACTACCTTCTGGTACAGGATCCTGCCAAATCAACTCTTCATCAGGAACCTCTGGTCCTAGATAACGTTTTTTCGGACCCATATCTCTGTGAAGTAATTTGAACCAAGCTCTAGCAAAAGCATCAGCAAATTCTTCAGGATTTTCGTGAAAATGCTTGGATATCTTTCTGTAGCTAGGATCTTCACGCATAGCCATATCTGCTGTAGTCATAATTGTTGTGACCTTTAACGAGCTGTCTTCAACGTCAGGGGCAAGGTCTTCATCTTTAGGGCTGACAGGGTGCCACTGATGGGCTCCTGCCGGGCTTTTTACTAGTTCCCAATCGTAACCAAACAGCATATCAAAATAGCCATTATCCCATTGAGTAGGATTAGGCGTCCAAGGTCCCTCAATTCCACTGGTAATACTGTCTCTTCCCATTCCTTTGCCGTGATCGCTTCCCCATCCAAAACCCATTTCTTCAATTTTTGCCCCCTCAGGCTCTGTTCCTTTATGATCTTCGCTAGCAGCTCCGTGAGCCTTACCGAAAGTGTGCCCACCAGCGGTTAAAGCAACAGTTTCATAATCATTCATTGCCATACGACCGAAGGTTTCGCGAATGTCTCTTGCGCTAGCTAAAGGGTCGGGGTTTCCATCAGGCCCTTGGGGATTAACATAGATTAGGCCCATTTGAACAGCGCCCAAGGGTTGATCAAGAACTCTGTCCCCTGTATAACGCTCGTTAGCCAACCATTCTGTCTCTTTTCCCCAAAATATGTCATCTTCAGGACCCCATATGTCAACTCTTCCTCCACCGAAACCAAAGGTTTTTCCGCCCATGGATTCTATGGCAACATTTCCAGTAAGAATTATTAAATCAGCCCAACTGATTTGGTTGCCATATTTTTGTTTTATTGGCCAAAGTAGTCTTCTAGCTTTATCGAGGTTTGTATTATCTGGCCAGCTATTCGTCGGAGCAAATCTTTGAGAGCCTGTACCGCCCCCACCGCGTCCATCAGCTGTGCGATAGGTTCCAGCAGCATGCCAGGTCATTCGGATAAAGAAAGGGCCATAATGTCCGTAATCAGCTGGCCACCATTCCTGAGAATCAGTCATAAGATCATTAAGGTCTTTTTTGAGAGCATTATAGTCTAACTTATTAAATTCATCGTTATAGTTAAATCCATTTGACATTGGATTCGTTTTTGCATCGTGCTGATGAAGTATGCTTAGATTGACTTGATCTGGCCACCATTCTTTGTTGGTTTGAGCGCGATTGGTATGCTGATCGCTAGATCCATGAGAAACTGGACATTTAGCTTCGCCATTCATAAGCGATGGGTTGGCATATTTGATACTAGAAATATTTTCTTCAGACATTTTTACTCCACTAATTTATGTATGCTTTTGACAGGTCCCCGATATAATCATTTCTACATCGGTCACGTTAAAATTAAAATTTTTCATCATTGTTTTTGAAACATCAACTTCGGGTTTTTCAATATCAATTAACTCTCCACACACATTGCATTTTAAATGATCATGCAAACTTGTATTGCAATCGTAACGAACGATATTACCATCATGAATTCTTTTAATTATTCCTTCCGTTTCAAGATGCTTAAGATTGCGATATACCGTACCCAGACTTATTCGAGGAATGAATTTCTTTGATTCGTTGTATATCCAATCCGCAGTGGGATGCGTATGAGTATTTAAAACAATTTTTTTGATTGTTTCTTTTTGAATGCTAAATCGCATGGTTTAAGTTAATAATTAAATAGTAATAATTACTATTTAATTATGTTCGATAATGATTGCGGTAGTTCAAAAAAAGTTTTTTTTGAGACTAGAGCGGTTTAAGTTTTAAAAACCCTGTATCTTACCTGATTTCTTATAAAGTTGAAAAACTATGTGCCAGCCTAGTGCTACAATTATCATCAAAACAAGCCAGTTAGTAGAGGACGTAATCCCAAAGTTTCCTCCTGCCAAAGCTATTGTATGCTGATTCATCATTGTCCAAATCAAAGGTACGCTCATGTAGGTATTGTGTTTTGATCTTAAGCCTGCTAATGCTACAAGATCAGGATCAGGAGCGTCTCCATTTTTGATCGCTGAAATAATTTTTCTTTGTGCTGGCCAAATTCTAAACCATACATTAAAAGCCATGTTTGTGCCAAATAAAGTGCCTAAATGAATGTTAAAAGCTCTGTAACTAAAACCGCCCCATTCTTTCATGAGAAAAACCGTTGCTCCAACCAAAACAAAACTAATAATTGTTATAAGTCTTACATTAGCTGCAAGTCCAGTTTTGTATAAAAAATCATAGGCAAAAACCGCCAAAAAAGTCACAAGTGTCATTACAATCGCTGAAACTCCCCAGCCATAACCATCGTCGAACATTAAACCGCCACGATGATATACTAGACCAATCAGGACAATACCAGTTACCCAAGTCCATGCAGCTCCCATTCTAAACCAATAGAGAGCTCGGGGCATTAATTCTGGTACAACTTTTTTTTTGCTGTCAGCATCAAGGGTTGCAGCAAAGTGAACATTGATAAAATTAAAAAAATATAATAAACCTATCCACATCACTCCAGCTATAATATGAAGCCATCTAGCAATTGACTGAACTAATTCCATGTATTCTCCTCAAGATTGTTAAATCGAAACGTTATTATTTAAATAAATTAATAACTGTTTTTGATTCTCACAATAATTGTAATTATAAATTGTGGTGAAATTTTGATACTTTTAATTTATACACCTCTCATTTCAAAGCTTCTCGCTACCCTGTCAATAGCAACAGCAAAAGCAGCCATTCTCATGGAGGTTTTTTTTGAATTCATCATATCTGCCACCTCATTAAATGCTGCAACCATTTTATGTTCGAGTTTATTATTTACCTCTTCTTCTGTCCATTGAAATTGCTGAAGGTTTTGAACCCATTCAAAATAAGAGACTGTAACGCCACCTGCGTTGGTTAAAATATCAGGGACAACATGAACGCCTTTTTGAAATAAAATATCATCAGCTGGAGGGGTTACCGGTCCATTCGCGGCTTCGATAATTACCTTACAGTTGAGCTTGTCAACATTCATTTTGTGTACGACTCCACCTAGTGCAGCAGGAATTAAAAAATCGCATTCAATGTTTAATATGTCTTCATTTGAAACTTTATCACCCTGCGAAAATCCCTTAATTGTTCCATTAGTATTATTGTGTTTAATCATTGAAGGGATGTTAAGGCCATCTGGATCATACAACCCGCCATTTACGTCGCTTACCGCTACAATTTTTGAGCCCATTTCGTGCAAAAATCTCCCAGCAAACGAACCCACATTACCAAAACCTTGGATTACAATTTTTGCATCTTGAAGATCCATGTTTAAGAGATTTGCTGTCTCTCTCGCAATGATTGCAGTGCCTTTGCCAGTAGCAGCGTTCCTTCCCAATGAACCGCCAAGCTCAATTGGCTTACCAGTGACAATGCCTGGAGTGTGACCATTGATCATTCCATACTCATCCATAAACCAAGCCATTATTTGTGGGTTTGTATTTACGTCTGGAGCAGGTATGTCTCGATTCACACCAATAATAGGATTGATAGCGCGAAAAAAACGCCTTGATAACCTCTCCAGCTCCAGGTCTGAAAGCGTTGAAGGGTCAACTGAAATTCCTCCTTTGCCACCACCATAAGGTATATCTACCAATGCGGTCTTCCAGGTCATTAAAGCTGCTAAAGCGCGCACCTCATCTAAATCGACTTCTTCATGAAACCGTATTCCCCCTTTGAATGGCCCTCTAGAATTGTTGTGTTGAACCCTGTATCCCCTGAAGCTTTCAATCGACCCATCATCTTTTCTAAGCGGAACTTCAACCATCAACTCTCTATCAGGCACGTTCAGAGATGTTCGAATTTTTTCATCAAGACCAATTAAATCTGCAGCTCTGTTAAATTGATCATCGCTGGCTTTTTTATTATTTATTTTTTTTGACATACTTTTTCCTTACTTCAAATCATTTTACAATTAATATTGGAGACTGAGAATTTTTTAATACCCTCAAAGGTTTGTTTCCTGCTATGAAAGTCTTCAATGCCCCGCTTGAGGAGGAACCCATGATTATTATATGATTAATACTTGCTTTGTTTGTTATTACCTCTACGGTTTCACCTTTTTCAATCATTACTAAAAAATTAATATTACACCTTCTAAGAAATTTTTCTGCCCAATTTAAGGCGCTTTGATTATTTTGATGAATTTCATTTGATTTGTTCACCAGAATTAATTCTACACCTATTTCAAATGCACGTGCAATTCGTGCACTGTACTTTACGGCTTTTTTCATTCCAGGAGAATCATCAATGGGAAGAAGAATTTTATAATTTTTAGACGAGTCATAATTATTAACAATGAAAATTGAGCTATCTATGAACTGACTAAGTTCATAATCTTTTTTTGAATTTGTACTCTTTCCAATGATGGTTACGTCATAACCTTCAGTACGAACTTCATCAATTAACTCTTCAATAATTTCTCCATTTCTTAAGATGAGACTCACATCATCGCATACTGTGCCTTTTAAGAAAACTTCTGATCTCCTACCGTCTCTTTCAATTAATGTGTTTTTTGGAAACCCAGCTTCTATATCATTTTTTTTGATAAATTTATTTTGAGCCAGAAAGTCAAAAGCCCATTCCAGCACATCAACGCCAGGTCGATCAATATTCCATGAATCCATCCTTTCTTGTGCAATACCAACTTCCTTTAAACTAAATGGGTTTATTTTTTCACCTATGTCAACTATTGTGGTTTTAGCTCCAAATGCTTTGGCAACTATCATTCCAACATTTAAAGTTGGCTCAGAATATTTTTTACTGCTGACTGCGATTAATATTTTCATGTTAGAGTAGGCCAATATATGAAAGAGATTAAAAATAGTAAAACGATGGATGAAAAAAACAATTTCCATCCTGCCTTGAAAAAATCTTTTGATCGGACGAGACCTGTTGAGTGAATGATCATACAAGTTGGTGAGGCCACTACCGTCAAATACGCAAAAGCTGAAGCAACTGAGGTAGCCATACCCATTATTATTGGATCACCTCCCATATCAAGAACAATTGGTCCTAATACCGCTACCGTTGCAGCGTTACTTAGAAGATTTGTTAAGATAGAACATAAAACTACTGAAAATCCCCACCTTACAATTGTCATATCATTTACAAACATCTGAAAATAACTCAAAAGACTTTCAGCGAGCCACAATGCTGCGCCTGTTTCTTTCATTTGAATACCCAATGAAATTACAGATCCAAATAAAATAACAATTCCCCAATTCATCCTAGTAGCGATATCGTTCCACTCAATTAATTTGAAAGAAAGATTAAGGAACACTCCAGAGAGAGCAACAATTCCTAACCCAATTTTGGGGCTTAAGAAGATCCATCCAAAAAAAACAATGACAAAGATTACAATAGAAAGTATTTGATTGTTATTTAGAGCGCCTTCACGCATAACTTGGATTTTCAATTTCCTCACCGCTGAATCCATAATACGTTTTTCAGGGGTGAAGGTGTACCACAAAATAGTAAAAGCGAGTGGAATCTCTAAAATCAACATAGGATAGGCAAATTTTATCCAATCAAGATAAGAGATATTTCCTAACCCAAACTCAGCAAGATAACCAATCATAATTACATTTCTACCTCCACCTGAAGGCGTTCCAATAGAACCGAGTGCACAACCATAAGCAATCGAGAATAGAAGTAAAGCTGATAGTTTGGTTGCCTTGTCAATACCAATCCCCGCATTTTTGATCAAAGAGAGGGCAACAGGTAACATCATTGCAGCAACGGTATGCTCTCCAATAAACGAGGCCATTACAGCAGAAACCGCTACAAATCCAAAGGAGATTCTCCAGGTTTTGTTTCCGGTAACAGCAACAATTAATAGTGCAAGATGCTTGTCAAGCCCCTGGTGAACAATTGCAGTAGCAAGCATTAAAGAACCCATAATAAAAAAAACAGCATCGCTCATAAAAGAAGATGCAACGCCATCAGCAGAATCAACACCTAATACTACTTCCATTATCAAAATAAGAATTGCTACAGCCGGAATAGGTATTGATTCAGAAATAATTAAAATTAAAGCTGTGATAACAATAATGAGAGTTCTGTGCGCTTCTGGTTTCAATCCCTCAGGTGTTGGAAGATAGAAAATTATTATACTAACAAAAAAAGTGGCAATAAGCCACTTTTTTCTAGATATCCAAAATAAAAGATTGTTTAACGACTGTTGAGATTGACCAAACATCAATATATGTTAAATCGGTCCCTCAAGATTCATATATCTAATTTTTCAATTCTTTTAACATGTCGACCGCCTTCAAATGGTTCCTTAAGCCAAATTTCAATTGCACTTTGAATTTCAGACTCCATCATAAATCGTGCGCCAATTGAAAGAATATTGGCATTGTTGTGTTGTCGAGACAGCCGGATAATTTCATCAGGACCGTTGTAAAAAACGGCTGCACGAACTCCTTTAATTCTATTTGCAGCCATCGCTTCTCCCTGACCAGAGCCACCAAAAATAATACCTCTACTGTTCAGGTCTTTTGATACAGCTTTGGCACATGGGATTATAAAATCAGGGTAGTCATCCAACGCATCGTATTCATAAGCTCCATGATCTTTGACATCGTATCCTTGATTTATAAGATATTCTCTTATTGAATTCTTTAAATCTAAGCCAGCGTGATCGGTTGCTAAATGGATCTTCAAAGAAGAGTCCCTAAAAATTTTCGAATTTTGACTTCAATATCGTCAACTGTAAATCCGAATTCTTTTGCTAAATCTTTACCGGGAGCAGAGGCACCAAAGTGGTCAATACCAATGGAGAGTCCATTAATTCCATTATACCTCTCCCATCCCAGGGTAACACCAGCTTCAAATGAAACTTTTAGTGCACCGCGCTGTGGAATTAAGGTATTTTTGTAATCTTGGGATTGATGTTCAAAAATTTCCCAACAAGGCATACTTACCACTTTTATTCTTTTGTCATGCATTTTTTTTGCAACCTCAAGGGCAAGACTCGTTTCAGAACCAGTTGCTAAAAAAATCAATTCAGGGTTGGGTTCATCCTTAACGGTATACGCTCCTTTAGAAACTCCTTTAATTATTTCACCCATTTCCAGATCTAAAACCGGCACTCCTTGCCTTGAAAGGAGCAGGGCAGATGGAGTTTCATAACATTCGAGAGCAAGCTTAAAGCAGGCCGCGGTTTCTTTTGCATCAGCAGGTCTAAATACGTTAAAGTCAGGAATGGATCGAAGAGACATCGCTTGTTCTACAGGTTGATGAGTAGGTCCGTCCTCTCCAACCCAAAAAGAATCATGCGTAAACTCATGAAGAACACGACATTTTTGAATAGCAGCCAACCTTAGTGCTGGACGTTCATAATCTGCAAAAACTAAAAATGTTCCACCAAATGGAATTAAACCACCATGTAAAGATATCCCATTCATTGCAGCGGCCATTGGGAACTCTCTAACTCCAAAGGCTAAATTTCTACCTTTGCGATTTTCTTTACTAAAATCCTCATGCTTCTTTGCAAAGTTTCCAGTGTAGTTTGAAGGCTCAAGGTCCGCCGAACCACCAACAAGATTTGGTATTTGATTTGCAAATATATCTAATGTCATACCAAAAGCTTTGCGAGTTGCAATAGAAGCATTTGATTCAAAATCTGGAAATTTTAAATCAGAAAAATCTTTATCAAAGATAGAATCCCAATATTTCTTAAAATCGTCATTTTTTAATGCCTCGGTAATCTTTGACTCCCATTCCTTTGCCTGTTCAGACAAGGATAAAAATCTTTTGCGAAAGTGATTTGAAACTGTCTCATTTGAATAGAATAAATCTTGTGGCAAACCTAATTTATCTTTTGTAGCTGAAATTTCATCGTAACCAAGGGGTGCTCCATGAGTTTCATGATCGCCCTCAACATTTGCTGCGCCTTTAGCCATTATGGTTGTTCCAATAATTAAGCTAGGCCTATCAACAACTTGAGCTTTTTCAATTGCTTCGCGAATTTTATCATGATCGTGGCCATCAATTTCTTGAACGTGCCAACCAAATCCTTCAAAAACTTGAGCATAGTTTGTTGAATCAGAGCGACCAACCTTTCCAGAAATCTGCGCATTATTTGCATCGTAATAAACTATCAATCTTGAAAGTCCCCAATGCCCAGCCATGGATCCCGCGCCAAGAACAATTGGCTCTTGAAAGTCACCGTCTCCAGCAAGAACGTACGTATAATGACCGAACACATCAGATATATCATCACTTAATTGAGTTAATTTTTCACGCAACATGGACTCGGCAACAGCCATTCCGACCGCCATTGCAAATCCTTGACCCAATGGTCCCGTTGTAGCTTCAACGCCAGGAATTTCTACCTCAGGGTGACCAGGAGTTCGGCTTTTTAGTTGACGAAAATTTTCAATGTCCTCTTTATTTAGCCAACCTATTTGATAAAGCAAGGCGTACATTAAAGCTGACTCATGCCCTGCTGATAAAACAAACCTATCCCGGTTAAACCAATTTGGATCATCAGGGTCAAACTGCAAATATTCTGTAAATAATATTTGAGCAAAATCAGCCGAGGACATTGGACCTCCACTATGACCAGAATTAGCTTTGCGAACCATGTCCATTATTAGTCCTTTGGTCACGGCTAATGCAAATTGATTCTTTTCATCGCTTTCCCAATCCTTGAAAGTATCAATGTCTTTATAGGTCTGCATATAATTAAATGCTGTAAAAATCTTTAATTGTTTGAACTGGATTATCGGTTCCAAAAATTGCTGAACCTGCAACCAAAACATCGGCACCCGCATCAACAACCTCTTTTGCATTGTGTAATTTTATACCACCATCAACCTCTATCAATACCCTGTCTTGCAAACACTGTTCAACAAGCTTTTGTTTAATTTCTATAATTCTTTCTGTAGACCCCTCTAAATAACCTTGCCCTCCAAAACCTGGATCTACGCTCATAACAAGTATTAGGTCGATTTGATCAAAATACGGTTCAATATCAGAAATTGGCGTTGAGGGTTTTAGAGAAATACCTACCTCTTTACCAGTGGAACGTATTAGTTCTATTAGACCTCTCGGATCATCAGTTGCTTCAATATGAAATGTAATTATGTCCGCACCAGCTTTAGCAAACGGTTCTACTAATTTTTCAGGTTCAACAACCATCATGTGGACATCAAGAATCTTTTCTGTTTTAGATCGGAGAGATTTTACAACGGGCGGACCAATAGTAAGGTTGGGTACAAATTGATTGTCCATAACATCAACATGTATCCAGGGAGCACCCCCATCTCTGCATTGATCCAAAGCTTGCTGAAGATTAGAAAAGTCAGCAGATAAAATTGATGGAGATAATTTGAATTCCGAAGTCATATTACCATTACAAATTAATGTTCAAGTTAAAGGAATTCAACTGCGAAAGTTATTTATCTATCCTTTTTTAATGAAGCTAGATTAATTTCAATGTGTTAATTATGAGACATGATGAATAAAAAAGATAAAGATAGATTTTATTACGACAAAAATTTTCTAGGGAGTCCAGATGCTCGCTCGGTTAGAATTCTCTCAGAGTATTACGGCCCCTTACAAAGAATCAAAAGAAATAAAATTCAAGATTTTTTAGTCTTCTTTGGATCTGCAAGAATTCAAAGCAAAGAGCAAGCGCAAGCAACTTTGAATTCTGTTTCAAAAGATGTATCTAATAGCGAACTTAACCAATTAAAGTCAAATTTGGAGATGAGTAGATACTATGAAGACGCCAGGAAGTTATCCTACCAAATGACAAAATGGAGTCAAAAATTAAACCATAAAAAGAAAAGATTTGTAGTTACTTCAGGCGGAGGACCAGGTATTATGGAGGCTGCTAATCGAGGCGCAACAGAAGCGGGTGGATCAGCAATTGGTCTTTCTATTAGCCTTCCCTATGAACCCAGTGGAAACGATTGGATTACTGATGATCTTGAAATTCACTTTCATTATTTTTTCATGAGAAAATTTTGGTTTCTTTATCTTGCTAAGGCAATGGTGGTCTGGCCAGGAGGTTTCGGAACCCTTGATGAGGTTATGGAAGCTTTAACACTTATTCAAACAAACAAACTAAGAAAAAAAATTCCAATAATTTTGTATGATGAACAGTTTTGGAATAAAATCGTAGATTGGGATTTTATGGTTGAAAGAGGAGTAATATCCAAATCCGATGTTGATCACTTCAAATTCTGCAATACTGTAGAAGAATCGTACGAATATTTGACAAAAACAATATCATCAACACATTTAAAAGGGCCAAATTTTTAATGAAAGAAAATCACATAGTTTTCTTCGCTCTTTTGAGTGTTAACGTGTTGCTTGCTCAGACCGAACCTGTTAAATCTCTCCACCGGCACCCGCCTCGTACATGGGCTCTCACCAACGCAACTCTTCATACTGAACCCGGTAAAAGCATTATTAATGGTACTATCATCATTCGCAATGGTGTAATTCAAGCGGTAGGAAGAAATCTTAAAATACCTAAACAAGCCACTGCATTAAGGATGGATGGCAAGCATATCTACGCTGGTTTTATCAATGGTCTTGTTGATGTTGCATCGAAAGCTGACAGCGCTTCGCTGGAATTGCATTGGAATACAAATATGCGTGCACACTTAAGAGCGAGCGACATTTTTAAAGGCAAGAAAAAAGACCTGGATGAAATGCGCTCCCTAGGCTTCACAGCTGCGCATATCACTCCCAGAGGAGGAATTTTTCAGGGAAGCTCAGCGCTTATACAATTAAATGAAAATCCAAAAGTACTTTCGAGCAACCTTGCTGAAGTGGTTGAGTTTAAATCTGGAGGCTGGGGAGCTAGGGAATATCCCACCTCGCTTTTAGGAGCAATAGCGTTCATCAGGCAAGGATTGTATGATGCAAGATGGTACCACAAGGCTCAAGCTATACTTGCAAAACACCCGGAAGGAAACGAACAAATAAAGATTGACAAATCACTTAACAGCCTTTCGAAATCGATTAACAATAACCACCCATTTATGTTCAGAACTAACAACGAACTTTATATCAACCGCGCTTCAAACATAGCTCAAGAGTTTGATTTAAACCTTTGGATAAAAGGAAATGGTTACGAGTATAGAAGGATAAATGACTTACCTAAAGTTTTCATGGTTATACCTGTTGATTTTCCCGCAAAGCCAAAAGTAAGTAACCCATACAACGCTTTAGAATACTCTACGAAACAGCTCAAACATTGGGACATGGCTCCAGATAATTTGAGCAAACTGGCTGAATCAGGTTTTGAATTTGCTTTAACGACTAATGGGCTCAAAAGAAAAAAGGACCTCAAAAAAAATATTTCAAAAGCCGTACAGAGGGGCTTAAGTAAATCAGACGCTCTAGCTAGCCTAACAACCATACCTGCAAAGGCATTTGGAGAGTCAAAAAGACTGGGTAAAATTGCTCCAGGTTATATTGCAAATTTAGTGGTTACCAATGATAGTTACTTTAATCAAAAATCAGTTATAAACACAGTTTGGATTGAGGGAGATCAATTCGTTATTAACCCAGAACCTATCGTAAAAGCTCAAGGTAGGTGGACTGTAAAAGAAAGAGAGAAAAGTTGGGAGCTTGAAATTTCAGAACTAAATCTCTCCTACACAGCCTCAGCAAAAAAAGATGGTGAATCATTTAATATCCACAATCTCTCCATAGATCAAGACAGAATATCTTTTGTTATTAAGGACAGTTTGATAGCTGATAAGGGCGCGGTTAGGTTCTTAGGAAATATTGAAGAGAGCTCAATTAAAGGAGAAGTGTTTTACCCTGACAATAGTAGGTCTAAATGGTCAGCCAATCTTAATACAAGAATAAAAAAAGATAGCGTCAATAGTTCAAATGACATGGCAAGTAAACTCGAGGTTTTTTATCCAGAAGGTGCCTATGGCATCGATGACATAATTCCAAATCCTAAAACTGTTCTGATTGATGATGCAACTATTTGGACATCAGGACCAAAAGGTATTTTGAAGGGGTACGACATTCTTTTTCAAAATGGTAAAATCAAAGACATTGCAAAAAATATTTACTTAACAGATCAAAATGCTGTCATAATAGATGGAAAGGGTAAGCATGTTACTCCGGGCCTAATTGATGCGCACAGTCATATGGCTGGGGAATCAATAAATGAAGGATTTCAAAACGTCACAGCAGAAGTACGGATGCGAGACGTAATAGATCCAAATGACATTGCGATGTACAGGGCTCTAGCTGGGGGACTAACCACAATCAACCTACTCCACGGTTCTGCAAATCCTATAGGTGGACAAAATGTTGTAATGAAACTACGCTGGGGGAGTTTTAGCAATGAACTAATATTCAAAGAAGCCCCTCAAGGTATAAAATTTGCTTTAGGAGAAAATGTAAAAAGAAAACGATCTTATGGTAGATACCCAGAAACACGTATGGGTGTTGAGCAGGTCATACGGGACGCATTTGTTGCTGCTCGTGATTATCAAAAACTATGGAATACATATAATAAGGATGTAAAACTTCAACGTACCAAAATACCTCCACGCCGCGACCTTGAGCTAGATGCAATGGTAGAAATAATGAAAGGTGATAGACTGGTTCACTCTCACTCATACAGGCAAGACGAAATCTTGATGCTGACTCGAATCGCAGAAGACTTTGGATTTACTATAGGAACCTTTCAGCATGTTCTTGAGGGATATAAGGTGGCCGAGAGACTGAAAGAACATGGAGCTAGTGCATCAACTTTCTCTGATTGGTGGGCTTATAAATATGAAGTAATTGATGCAATTCCCTTTAATGGAACTCTAATGGCTGATGTAGGGGTAAACGTTTCATTTAATTCAGATAGCGATGAGCTAGCTCGAAGAATGAACCTTGAAGCTGCAAAAGCTGTTAAGTACGGAGGTATTAGTGAGGAAAAGGCTCTTGAGTTTGTTACCATTAATCCTGCAATCCAGCTCGGAATTGATAATAAAGTAGGGTCACTTGAAATTGGAAAGGATGCTGATTTTACTGTTTGGTCAGGACACCCGCTTTCAAATTATAGCATTTGCGAACAGACCTGGATAGAAGGAAAACAATATTTTTCTATTGAACAGGACAAGTTTTTCAGAGCAAGAGATCAAAAATTAAGAAATGATATCATTCAAAAAATCTTGACGAGCGAAGAAACCGGAACACGTATCATGAAACCAGACAGCGAAGAAGCCAATCATTTTCACTCATGCAAAACAGAAGAAGACCATACGCATGAGTTAGGAGGTGTGCATTGAAATATAAAATAATTTCTTCCATTTTGTTGCTGATATCGGTGATCTATGGTCAGCTACCTGCTTCAAAACAAAAAACTCCAATTTTGCTCAAAAATGGATTCATTCATACTGTTTCCATGGGCGTGATAGAAGGGTCAATTCTTTTTGAAAATGGGAAGATTGTCAGAGTAGCAAAATACATTTCTCCACCTGACAATTGTGAAGTAATTGATTTATCAGGAAAACACGTATATCCAGGCATGATTGCTGCGGTTTCAGGAATTGGATTAATTGAAATAAATGCAGTGTCTGTTACAAATGATCACTCTGAACGTGGAGATTTTAATCCCAATGTAAGAACCAACGTAGCCTACAACCCTGACTCTGAGCTCATTCCAACAACAAGATCTAATGGGGTTTTGGTTGCAAACGTTGTCCCAAGCTCTGGATTAGTATCTGGACAATCTTCAATAATGATGTTGGATGGCTGGACATGGGAAGACGCAACCTTACAGTCTCCAAGCGGACTGCATATTAATTGGCCAAGCATGAAAACTGAGGCTACAACTGACTATCAAAAAAAAGCACTAAAAACGGCTAAGAAACATCTCTCAATGCTCGAAACTATGATAAAAGACGCTCGAGCTTATATGCGTCTAAGGAAAACCAAGACACGAAAGGCCGAAAACTACCATCCTGAGGATTTACGCTGGGAGAGTATGATTCCTTATGTTAATAAAAAATATCCAATTTATATTAAAGCAAACGAGGTAAAGCAAATAGAGGCAGCCGTAAGTTGGTCAAAAAGACATAGCGTTAACATCGTTATTGTTGGAGGAAAAGACGCTTGGAAAACAACTGATATTTTAGCCAAAAATAGAATTCCTGTTATTTACGAGGGGGTCACAAGTATTCCGATGAGAAGATTTGAGGATTACGATCAACCCTATAAAACACCATATGTTCTATATGAGAGTGGTGTTCAGTTTTGCATATCTAGTTTTGGATACGCAGGAAGTACAGAGCAGCTCCGGAATTTACCCTATCAAGCATCAATGGCTGCCTCATATGGATTACCAAAAGATGTGGCATTGCGTGCGATCACTCTTTCAGTTGCAGAAATAATAGGTGTTGATAAACAAATTGGTTCACTAGATCCAGGAAAAGATGCTACTCTATTTATTTCTGATGGTGATCCCTTAGAAATAAGAACAAACATTATTCAGGCTTATATCCAGGGGAGAGAAATTGATATGAAAGATAGGCACAAGAGCCTGTATTCAAAGTTTAGAGAAAAATACAGGCAGCTTGATATTCTAAAATAGTAGCAGACTATTTTCTTTTGTAAATCGCGTAATCACCTGGAGAAGCTCCCACCACTAGCTCTTCAAGAAAATCGCCAATGCTGTTGTGAACATAGACCGTATCAGGAGCTGTATAATCACTTGTAATTCCGAGAAATAATTTTTCTTCACCTCCACCAGCTGAGTATAAATGGTTGGTATCATAAGATCCAATCTTCGATAGTGTTTGTAAAGATAAATCTGTATTTAGTGGAGCAGCACCACCATTGTAGGTTCTAAAAGCCCGGTTATCAAAACTGAAAACGTCGCCGCTGCAAACAGTGCCTTTTCCATAGTCTAAAACAGCAACGACTTCATTGCTCAAATTTATTTTACTAGTTCCATAATAAGTTTCTGAATAATCTGAGCTATAATGGGTTCGTGCTATCCATAGATTGTTATCATCAATCAAAAGTTGCTGAGGTCCCTTACCAACTTCATAAGTTTTAACTACCTTGCCTAATTCAATATCTATCTTAACAACTGAAGTTGCAGAGCTATAATCTGAATTCATATTTATTGCTACCCAAAGGTTTTTTCCATCAGAAACAATCGATTCAGGCATACCATTTACAGGGATCGAATTCTCGATGTAATATGTAGACAAATTTAACACCTTAACGTCTTGCGTATTGTAGTTGGTAAAATAAAGTTTATTATTTTCAACGACCATTTCTCTAGGGCCTGATCCTTCAGTAGAGATAGATATTCCAGGAAGCTCGAGACCATCTTCGCTGATTTGATAAGCATTTATTAGATGACTATTATTAACAGCAACAAACAATTTTTCATTGTGAACTAAAATAGATTGAACCACATCGCCAATATCTTTTACTTCTTGGATGAGTTTTCCATTTTGGAAAACTGAAACTGATCCATTGCTTGATCCAAAATTCCCTTCAGCTGAAATAAATGTAAGATCTTTTGAATCATTTGTTTTGCTAATATCCTCACAAGCAGTAAACATTACTGCAAAAATGAAAAGAAGTTTTTTCATTTGACTGTCCTTATGTATTTAAGGGATTTTATTAGAATTAAGACGTTTTAACTCTTATCCCGAAAGTTATTAATAATTAGAAGCTTTATTATTCAGATATCCTGACTTACGCTTAATCAAAATATTTATGCCTTCTTCTTTCGAATGGCAAAAAGATTAAATATTTCTAACGATTACAGTAGCGGGAACTGTGCCTGAATTTCACAGGCTTCCCTGAAATAATAAATGCTATATCTGGTTCAAATATAGAAATGTTTTTTCTATATTTTTACTATTTTAATCTAGGGGGTGAGGGTGTTTTTTTGTAGAAACTTTAGGCGTACTGGCTTTGAGGAAAAGCTCCTATTTTTGATTTTTCTTCTTTAATCAAGGGAATTTTTTTCTCTTCTTTTAACATTAGAAGAGATTTAACTAAATGATCTATATCTGTATAGGAGTGCTTGGGGGTAATGGTAATTCTCAATCTTGCACTACCTTTGGGTACCGTAGGATAAAATATAGGCTGAGTATATATGTTGAAATCATCGAGGAGTTTTTTTGATAAAAATTGAGCTCTTTCAGCAGTTTTGACAATGATTGGAATGATATGACTGTCACCATTAATATACCTGATATTATGTCTTTCTAATTGTTTTTTGAAGTATGAGGCTTTTTCTAAAATTTGAGACCGTAAATCATCTGCTGATTCAACAATTTCAATACTTTTTTTACAAGCGGCTACAACAGAAGGCATGAGTGACGTCGTAAAAATAAAGCCTGGAGTAAAGCTCCTTATAAAATCTATAATATATTTGTCTCCAGTGACATAACCACCAATTTGTCCAAATGCTTTTGCAAGTGTTCCGTTAATTATATCAATTTCGTTAGATGCTCCAAATTTATTGGCAATGCCAGAACCTCTTTCACCATATAAACCTACCGCGTGAACTTCATCTAGATATGTCAGCGCGTTGTATTTTTTAGCTAGCTGAACATACTTTGAAACGTTTGTTATAGTACCATCCATTGAATAGAGGGATTCAAAAACAATAATTTTAGGTGCGTCTAAATCTTCAGACTTGAGTAGATTTTCTAAAGAGTCAAGATCGTTATGTTTAAAGATTGAACATGGAGCACCTGAATTTTTAATTCCCTGAATAAGAGAAGCATGGTTTAACTCATCGGAGAACACATGAATACCATTGATTTTCTTACATATTGTCCAAAGAGTTGATTGATTTGCAAGGTAGGCTGAATTGAAAACTACAGCAGATTCGCGTTTATGAAATTGAGCTATTTTCTCTTCCAAGCTTACGTGAAATGCGGTTGTACCAGAAATATTTCTAGTTCCTCCAGAACCTGTTCCTACTTCCTTAATTGTAGATATCATCGTATCGATCACATCTGGATTGTGGCTCATATTTAAGTAATCATTTGTACACCAAATCTTCACATCTTTAGAACTATTGTTTAGTTTATTTGAACGAGTTTCATTTTGAATTTGAGTAACGGGGAACGTGGTGCGAGAACGCTTAATAGGAAGGAACTTTCTGAAAAAACCTTCGTTTTTAAAGTTCTGAACTTCTTTTTCGAAAAAATTTTTATAATTCAAAATAAACCTTTATCAATAACTCAAAAAAATGTTAGACTCATCGGTCGAAATTATGAACATACGTTTTATTTGACCACTGATTTTTTATAACGCTTCGAAATTTTGTTAAAAAAAATAAAAATCGTTTCACGAAATAGTCCATTGGCTAAAATTCAAGCCCTCAAAGTAGGTAATGCTATACTTACGAAATTTCCAACGATTGATATAATTTATTGTTCCAAGCAATCTGATGGGGATTTAAATCCTAACCAAAAACTTTATTCTGGTAATACAACTACAGGCTTATTCACTCATAATATAAGCGCATCCATTAGCAATGAAGAGTTTGATATTGGAGTTCATTCCTGGAAAGATATACCTATCGAACCAGCTTTCAATACATCCATATTTGGCACAATTGAGCGTGGAGATATGCGAGATATGTTGTTTTTAAAAAAAGGATCACTAACAAACCTTTCAAACGGTAACTTAAATATTTTTACTTCCTCTCCCCGCAGAAAATATTTAAGTCAAAAAAAATTATCAAACTTTCTTCCTTTTGATAAAGCAGAGTTAAATTTTACGGATATCAGGGGAAACATCGAAACTAGACTTAAAAAATTTTTTGAATCAAATGTTGATGGTATTTTGATAGCTAAAACAGCCATTGATAGATTGCTATCAAAAGATTATAGTTCGGTTGAAAAAGAGAAACATAATAAAATTAAGAAATACATGCAATCTTCAAGGTGGATGATTCTTCCACTTTCTTGGTTTCCAACAGCTCCTGGACAAGGCGCAATTGGCATAGAAATCCATAAATCAAACGCGGAGGCTCAAAAAATTGTAAAACAGATAAATAATGAAAAAGTCTTTAACGACGTTTCCGATGAAAAAAAGATTTTAAGTAAATATGGTGGAGGTTGTCATCAGAAGATTGGAGTTTCTATTTGGAGAAACAAGGGATTAAAACTTATGTCAGTCTGTGGTGAAACAGAAACTGGAGAAACTTTAGATAATTACGAAATCATCAACCAAAAAAATGCTAACAAAAATGATGGATTAAAGATTTCTGATGCGTTCCCTATTAATGAAAATGAAAAAAGAGTTTTCGTTCGCGAAGACATTGATAGTTTTCAAAAAATAAGTGAGATAAAAGATAGTCTTTTTTACATAAGTAGAAAAAATGTTTTGGATAATAAACCTAAAATTCACGATTCAAACCTAATATGGACTAGCGGATTACAATCGTGGCTTAAAGCAGCTCAATCAGGCTATTGGGTTAATGGTTCATCGGAAAGCTTTGGTGAAACTACTGATTTCAGAATCAATAGTTTTGTTAATTCGGAAATGAAAAAATACAAACTCTCTCACTCTAAAAGCGACTCTTCAAATATGGATTTAATACCTGTATATAAGTTAGAACACCGAAAAAAGACGGCAAACATTTCAAACAAAACTCACTTTTATTGGATGAGTTCATTGGCATTTGACTTTTATGTAAATGAATACCCTGAAATAAAATCAAAAAATCATGCCTGTGGACCAGGTAAAACGTACGATCATATCCTTAGGGTTCTTAAAAACTCAGAAAACTTGACAAAATATTTGTCTTATGAAGATTGGAAAAAAAGTTTTGAATCAAAGTAGAATGCATAACGACATTTTACGCAATATGTGTGGCGGTAAAGAGCTAACGAGAGATCAATTAATACAACCTCTTTTTTTTCATGAACACGAAAGTGCAGATGTGTTGATTGAGGGTTTGGGTGAAAATCGAATTTTGCATGACAACAATATCATTGATAATATTGCTAAAGACATGAAAAATGGTTGCAGAAATTTTATTCTTTTCTTTGTTCCAAGGTTAAAAACGAATAACAGCTTTAATACTAAATTTTGCGAAAATATTTTGAAAAAAATTAAGATCGAGTTTCAAAATGATATTCAGGTTTGGGTTGATTTGTGCATTTGTTCATTCACCAAAACTGGACATTGCTGTCTTTTTAAGCAAAACAAAATAGATCTAGAAAATTCGTTAAATGTTATGTCAAATTTTGCGCTATCTTTTGCGAATGGTGGAGCTGATGGAATTGCGCCAAGTTCAATGCTTTTTGGTGTTGTAAAATCAATTCGCCAGTCGCTAGATAAAAATAATTTTAACCACGTACCAATAATGAGTTATAGTACAAAGTTTGCCAGTAATTTTTACGGTCCTTTTCGAGCGGCTGCAGATTCCACACCTGCTTTTGGGGATAGAACAGGTTACCAACTAGATTACAATGATTATGAAAAAGCTATTCAATCAAGTATCACATTTTCAGAGGAGGGCGCTGATCTTATGATGGTAAAACCTGGATTACTATCGCTAGACCTCATTAAGCCAATAAATGAAAAAACTAGCAAACCAGTTGGAGCATATCAAGTAAGTGGCGAATATTCAAGTCTGGTATATCTTGCAGAAAAAAAATTAATCGATTTTGATAAAGGTTTATTGGAAACATGGTCTTCACTCAAAAGAGGTGGGGCACAATACATAATTAGCTATGGAGCTCGATATGCTAAAAGGCTTGGAATATGATTTTTAATGATAAATTTAAAAACGCGTTAAATTGCGAGTCTCAAAAAGTTCCTCCTATTTGGTTTATGAGACAAGCTGGTAGATACCATAATCACTATCAGAAACTGAGAAATAAATATTCGTTTGAAGAGCTTTGTAAGAACCCAGAGCTTGCCTCAACCACTGCTATGGGACCAATTGATGATTTTGATTTTGATATAGCCATTCTTTTTAGTGATATTTTATTTCCCCTTGAATCGCTCGGGTTAAACTTAAAGTATGCTCCTGGACCTACTTTTGAAAACTTCATTGTGCCAAATGATATTAAAAACCTAAAACCTTTTTCTGTTATTGAAAATGATCTTTTATTTCAATCACAGGCGCTAAAGCTTACCCGGGAAAAGCTTAGTCAAGACAAAAGCTTGGTCGGTTTTGTAGGAGGGCCGTGGACACTCCTATCTTTTGCTGCTGGAATAAAGAATGAAAGTACTGTAAATGACGTAGAAAAAAATATTTTTTTTGAAAAACTACTTTTTGATTGTTTATTGCCTATTCTGAGAAACAGCATAAAAAATCAATTGGAATCAGGTGCTGAAATAGTTTATGTTTTCGATACAAATGCAGTTCAACTTGAACAAAACTATTTCCTAAAAAGCTACTTACCTCAAATTAAACAGCATCTTTTTGATCCATTTAAAAGTAAAGTGGCTTATTTTTCCAAAAATACTGCCATTCATACTATTTCAAATGTAAACACTTTTTTGGGGATAGCAGGTTCTGTCTATAATCTTGGAAGTGGTTTCAGATCAAAGTTAGAAGAGACTAAGGTAGGGTTTCTTCAGGGAAATTTTTCTCCTGAAAGTCTTAGAAAACCTCACGACCAATTTTTGGTAGACTATAAAGTTTTTAAGGAAAAACTTGTCAGTCTTGACATTGATGCGAGAAGAGGTTTGATCTGCAGTCTAAGTCATGGGGTTTTGCCTAAAACACCTGAATACAATGTCAAATTTTTTATTGATGATATTCGAATTACTTTTGAAAATTTGTAATGGAAAATTTTAAAGATTTATACACACATAAAATTGGTGTTTTAATCACAAACCTTGGAACTCCAAACGCGCCAACCAAAAAGTCTCTGAAGACATACCTAAATCAATTTCTAATGGATCGAAGAGTTGTCGATATAAATAGAGCCCTTTGGGTTCCATTATTAAAATTGATAATACTTAATATTCGCCCCAAGAAATCAGCAAAACTTTACAAAAAAATATGGACCAAAGATGGTTCACCGCTAATGGTATACATGAAAAAGATTAAAACTAAGATTGAAAAAAGATTTTCCCATTCGGATGTTGATTTTCATTTCAATATAGCAATGAGATATGGTGATCCCTCTTTTAAAGAGGCGTTAAATGACTTTAAAGATAAATACATTACAAAGATTCTTATTCTACCTCTCTACCCACAAGCGGGATCTCCCACTACATCCAGTTCTTTAGATGAAGTTTTTAAAGAACTTGAAATGTGGCCCTGGGTACCCCATCTAAGATTCACCAGCGGTTATCATGACAATGATAAATATATATTTTCACTTTCTGAATCAATAAAAAAACATTTTAATGAAAATGGAATACCTGAAAAACTACTTTTTAGTTTTCATGGAATGCCGCAAAGATATCTTGAAGAGGGCGACCCCTATTACTGTTTTTGCCATAAGACAGCGAGGCTTGTAGCTGAGAGCCTCAACTTAAAGAAGGATGATTATGATTTGTGTTTTCAGTCACGATTTGGTAGAGAGCCGTGGCTAAAACCATATACAGATGAGCTCATAGAAAAATACACTGAAATGGGCATTAAGGACATTGCAGTAATATCTCCCGGTTTCAGCGTGGATTGTTTAGAAACGCTTGAAGAAATCGAAATTCAATACAAAGAGTTATTCCTTGAAAAAGGTGGTGAAAAATTTACCTACATCCCTTGCTTAAATGATTCAAACGATCATATATCTTTGATTGAGGATATCATTCGATCAGAAACGAAAGGATGGAAAAATGTTTGAAGATGCAAAGACATGGTTCGAGCATTTACGAGATAGGCTTGTTGAAAAGATTCAATCCTATGAATCACAAGCATTTGTTGAAAAAAAATGGTCTCATCATGAAAAAGGTGGCGGTCTCATGACTAAGATTAATGGAAATATCATTGAGAAAGGAGGTATAAATATTTCAACTGTATCAGGAAAATTTAACAAGAAGATGCAAGAAAAGATTTTAGGCGCAAAGGACGATCCCTCGTTTTCAGCGACAGGCATTAGCGTTGTGCTTCATCCGCAATCACCACACATCCCCTCAATGCACTTTAATACACGCTTTCTTTCTACAACAAAGACTTGGTTTGGTGGAGGTATGGATTTAACGCCTTGTTTGAATTTTGAAAACGAGACCAAAGATTTTCACAAAAAACTTAAAATTATATGCGATGAATTTGACATAAATTGTTATGAGAAATATAAAAAATGGTGCGATGATTATTTTTTTTTGAAGCACAGAAATGAACCCAGAGGCGTTGGTGGTATCTTTTTTGATCACGTTTTTACCTCTACACCTGAAAATGATTTTGAATTTGTAAAAAATGTTGGTCAGTTTTTCCTTGAGCATTCTTGCAATCTCATTGACAAGTTTAAAGACGAAACCTGGACTGATCACCAAAAGGAAATTCAACTTATTAAAAGAGGGCGATATGTTGAATTCAATTTGCTTTACGATAGGGGAACAAAATTTGGTCTTGAAACCGGTGGAAACACTGAAGCAATTTTAATGTCAATGCCACCCCAAGCGTATTGGAAGTAAATGCACAGTATTTACAACTGGATTAAAGTATTCCATGTTTTGTTTATGGTTGCTTGGATGGCAAGCCTGCTTTATTTACCCAGGCTATTTGTCTATCACGCAGACAAAACGAAAGACAAAATAACTTCCGATACTTTTAAAGTCATGGAACATAGGCTATATTATTATATAGGAACACCATCCGCTGTAGCAGTTTGGATTACGGGTTTATATCTAGCGTATAAATTAGGAATTTACGGATGGCTAATAATTAAATTTTTGGCTGTAATTATTTTAACAGTCTATCATATTTTGTTGATGAAATATTTAAAGAGCTTTAGGGATGATTTGAACTCAAAAAATTCTAGTTTTTTTAGAAAAATAAATGAGATTCCGTTCCTTTTACTTTTAATAATTCTTATTATGGTTGTGATAAAGCCCGAAATTTAGTTTGCACTTAATTCAGAAAACCTGAAAATAACAACACCCCCACTATAATCATCAAAAACTATTTTAAATACCTTATGTAATATGGTGTCATACATGATATAAATATCGCTTGAGACTGAGACCTTGTGCACGTCCATATTATATACAAGTGCAGCATTGGAGCCGCCGTACTGAATTCTGCCGTTTTCTGGTTGAAACTGGCTTGGAGCTGGAGGCACCTGAACTGACTCAAAATCTGACCCGCTTATAATTGAAAGCATTACTGTGTTGCTTATGCTAAAACTGGGCATCGAAAATCCTCCACCAGCGTCAACATTTTTATATACTAGATGATAGGAAGTCTCATTTTGTTTTTTTTCAACAAAATTATAATAGAAAGGGCCATCATTAACATTTGTTGTGGTTACTTCTTCGAACGAAACTGAATTGTCATCCTCTTTATTATCTTCACATGCAAATATAAGTAATGCTCCAAGAATTGAAATTATGTTGATCATCTTTTTCATAACTGCTCCTATTAATTAATTTTGGATGATAGTTCAATGAACGCACTTCTTCCTACAAAAGGTCCAAAGCGGTTGTTGGTATAATTAGCAACATTATTTAAACCGAATTTAAAATATAAAAAATTGTTGAAGCTTTTAGATCCGGTAAAATTTAAAATTGTGTACCCATCTATCTCTTTGTCAGCTGAAACGAAAATACCATTGATTGGATCAAAGTCTTGAGGTTTATATGGGGCAAT
>CETU01170772.1_pt1 | contig 26635 bp, 40 predicted proteins | sample 356531 | NCBI WGS metagenome assembly CETU01 (sample SAMEA2623488, study PRJEB7988) | marine metagenome | isolation source: saline water (ENVO:00002010), including
AGCAACACGTTGATTGCCTTGACATCCGGCCATTGGGGTGTTGAAGGTTCTTGGCTACGCAAAGGACAAATCCGAGGCGATGGTCCGTACAACTCGGTCTACACTACAATGGGAATCCCTATGTCTTCGCAAAGGGCGTTATTTGGAATACCAACAAGTTCACAATCACTTTCCGGAAGGACCATTTACAGCGACTTACCTCTTGAGGTTTCAACAACTTGGGATGTAATGCGAGGAATTATCCAAACCTTACAAAAATATGGAATTGAAGACCTATCGGGTATCAAAGTAGCATATTCAGGTGCGGTTAATGACCGAGACGACATTGTCGGTATCATGTCTCAATTCAAGAAGGCTTACCCCGGCGTAGGTGAACTCATCATGCCTGACACCAAAGACGTTACAAAAATCGCAGAAACGGCTCGAAAGTTCCATGCGAACGTTACCTGTGTCACAACAGGTAAGGTCGTCGACATCCCGGGCGTAGCAAAAGAAGAATGGGGGACTTACATGGTCCGCCGTATTCCAATCGACACACGGGGCATTAGTGGACAACGCTATTCCTTCGCTCGAACCAAACTCAATGCAAACGTCTTGGAGTTCACAACTAACGACTTCGACATGGAAATACCCGGCGGAGATGCCTCGCTGTCAGTAGGCTCCGTTGTGGGGGTTGGTGGACTCGCAATTGCAGGTATGCTTGCGTACAAGGCTTACGAGGTCATTGGCGGGAAATGAAACGACAGCACTAAGATGGGAAACGTATTCGGGTGGTATGATGGACCTTGCTTCACAGACTCAAAGACACCTCACAATGAGGGGTTTCGGCGCCACAAATAATGGCTCTCAACCCCCTTATCACCCCTCTCTCGGCCGTTCTTTTTCCTCTACCCCTAACAAGTTCCCTTCCTTCGGAATGGTTGTCGCGGGTGACGCAGAGCGCGTCGCTGCTGAAACCGGCCCAAAAGAAGAACAAGTCGATAGTGGTTTGAACTACGGGGAACTGTCCGGACCGGCACAACACGTACTACGCAAGTTCAGCGTCGAAGGTACAGGGGTCGGCATTGGATTCTTTGCGGGCCTTGCTTTGATTTACGCAGGGCTTGACTATCCATTCGCACCTGAAATCATTGCACGAATCAAAGACATCCGTCTCAAAGAAGCAGGGCGTGTTATGGCGCTTGGTACAGGGGCATTCCTTGTAGCAACATCGGGGGGTTCATGATGGCGTATCGTACTCCTCAACAATTTGGCAAGATGAAATTGCCACCGGGTCTTGGTGAAATTAGAATGGGAGACACCATTGATGACGCAATTCCAATGGAAGAAGAGTTCGAAATGGGCCCGGAACCACTACCGGGAGAGTTCTCAAACGCTTCTCCCCGAGTCCCCAACCCCAAACCAATCGGTGCCGCTAAGGTTGCACAGTACAAACAACTTGGAGCGGCTGGTGGTGCAAAGGTATCCAACTTCTTCCAACACCCATTCACACATCTCAGCGTGGGTGTTCTCGCCGGTCTCGTGCTCGCAGACATGATGCCGGACAAGTACGTGATGGGTGCTCTCAAGCATCCTGCTGCTTCAATGACGCTTACGGGCCTTGGCACAATGGGCGTACTATCTGTCGTATACAGGTGATTTCATGGAGAAAAAAACGTTTCTGATAGGAGTTGGAATATTGGGTGGCATACTGCTATTCATGGATGCGCGCTACAAACACGAACACCCGTACCAAACCACGGACACATTCAATAGACACCGCCACAAAGAAGTACCAAATAGTGCATATAGCGCACTACCATCCACCCCAATTCTCATCACCCCGCCCCCGAACTTTGAGGCTCCTTCCAACTTAGGAGCGTGGTACTGATGTGGGCAAATCGTAATCCGGCTTCACACGACCTTGGACGTATCGTCAACGCACGTATGCGCAAGACGGCAGCCATGGGTCAAATCGCAGCCGCTCGCGGCTCCCCTTACGCTCCTTACGAACAGGACCGTCTTTCGCTTGAAGTCAAAGCGCTTGGTTCTGCGCTCTCTGACCACCAAGACTTCCTTGACTCATACGAAAACAATGTTGACGACATGAGCAATAGTACTTACGTTTCTCTCAATGAACTTGATTCCAAGTTCAATAAGCGCAAAACAATCATCGCAGACATTGCTAACCTCGTAGAGCGTCGCCGCAAGGAAGAAACAGCATTCAACTCCCGTATGTCACAAGAACAATTTAATGACATGAAGAACCTTTTACGCCTTGTAGACGCGGAACTTACCAACACAGGTGGGGTTGTGACCCGTGAAGACGGAAGAACAATCGCAGAACTCCGCGCAGCATTCGAGCGCGAAAAAGCACTACGCTCTTCTGCAAGCAACAACATAGCGCAAATGGACGAAGAACTACACGACTTGGAGAAGCAACTCCTCAAGCAAGATGAAAGCATCAACGAGGCTGCTACGCGTGCAGGAGTCACCGGTCAGAGTCTTACTGATTATGCAGGGGACTTCTCCCGTAGTAGGACTGCCGACATCGGCTTGTTCTTCATCGGCGGTATTGCTTTCACCGCTCTCGCTATCGGACTTCAAAGGAAGTATCAACGCCCAACACAAAGAGGAAGGCGCGGTTCTGCATACAGCGTCTTCATGGGTGCTTGATAGAGAATAACCGGTTAATCTATAAATGACCGCCAATAAGGCGTGCCGTATGGAAGATATAAACGCCGCAATCGCCAACCTGCTCGACGTGTTCGAAGAACACATTGTAAAGAAGTACGGACTACTTGACGTGTCCGGAAAAGGACCTAAACCGACCTTCATGAAAGCGTCAGAAGTTTCGGATTCGAATCCCGAAGAAGAGGATTCGAATGGAGACCCAAATGAAAAGAGCCCTTCTTTTGACAACGAATACGCCGCATACATGTATGAGCGAAAAAAGAAGGGTCGACAATCGGTTTCGGAGACCCGGGAAAGTGAAGGTGAATCTGTTCTACAAGCAGAAGCACTTGGAACGCCATGTACCATCGGAGAATGGAAAGGAAAGACGTTCCGTGAAATGTGGGAACTCTCTGATGAAGGTGAAAGCACCGTCAGGGTTATCGCCAAGTCACAACACCCTCTTGCAAAGGCGGCAGCAATCGTTGTTGCGTTCTACGAGGAGGGAGACGAATGACTGACTTCACTTGCTTGATTGGTATAGGCGCATGTATCCTGTTGTACATATTGGGTCATTACTTGTACCCTGAGCCGGTCTCACAACGAGTCAACTACTCACGCGGCATGGCCATGACTGTCCCTGAACCTTGGGACAACGCCCCGGCGTTCAACAAGGTGTCTGAGGACCTGCACCAATGGCAAGCAGCGGTTTTCGGGGGTGAAGAGGAATGAAGCAATGTGTTTCATGTGAATCTTTGTGGCCTCCGCAAGACCTTCGAGAAGAAAAGTGTCCAATCTGTATCGGGAGGTTCAAGCGATGACAAAATACCGTGTCTGTGGCTCATCGGACGGCGTAGATTGGCAAGTCTACACTTACGCAGGGTCTATGACAGAAGCGCGGCAAAGGGCGGCAACCTGCATCCTCAAGACGCAACACACTCACATCCGCATAGAAGCCTTGAACATAGACAACGTGTACGAGAGGCGAGTCCTTTGACAGTAGTGTGCCCAGCCTGCGGGAAAAAGGCCCTAAACCTTGTCGAGTACCGTAAATCCAAAGGCTCCTATTCGAGAAGAAAGGCGAGTGCCCTCTATGAATGTTCCAAGTGTGAACACAAGGAGAGGGTGTAGTGTCAGTCAACAAGAAGGAATGGCTGCGCAACGGAGTAGAACACGTACTCAAAACAGACGACGAGTGGCTTAACGCATCAGGCATCGCAGAGCGGATACTATCCTACTTTCCGGACAGAATGTACCATTGGAATGCGAAATCTCTCACCCCCATTCTCCGGATTATGGTCAGAAACGGTCAAGCAACTTCCACAATAATCAAAGGTAGAGTGTACTACCGTCGAAAAGATGAGGCTTGAAGTCCGGTGTAAATGTGGTTCTTTGGGACGGCTGATTTCCAAAGGATTTCCAAACATAGTCAAGGATGAAGACGGCAGAATAATCTGCAACTTTTTGTGTCATTGTGCCTCTCCGCAAGTCAATTTTGACAATCCATACGGTACTTTGAATGCGTGACATTCGCAATGGTTATAGCCAACCGCTTCTACGCCTATACGTAAGGAGTGATATAACATGCAATACATGCTGATAAAAACAAAAGACAACCAACCAACGGTTCTGTACGTGTGCAGTTCCAAGGAAGAGATGAAGAAGTTCGTCAACGCGCTTGAACGCGGCGGTGTGAAGTACGATGGCTCTCTTTCGGTGGTGACATACGATGGGGAGTAGTGGCTGGAACCTCAAGCACATTTCGTACTCAATGATTTCAACTTGGCTCACCTGCCGAGAGAAGTTCCGTCAGAAGTACGTTCTACGCAACAAGGAGCCTCCGGGCATCTACTTCCCGCAAGGGAACACCATCCACGCTGCTCTGTACGACTTCCACCAAACACCCGGAATCGACGAGCAGTTGCTTTACGACATGGCGCAAGACTATTGGGCCAATGAAATCGAAGGCAAAGATTTCTACGACTTCAAGGGCAACCGTCAGACGGCAGAACAGATTGAAGAAGCGCGAATCGACACCATGCGATGGCTTGGTGGCTACGTCGCCTCCGTAAAGGCTGGTGACACCCCGTTCATCTCATTCGCAACGCCACCTGAGCAAGACGTTGAGTGCAACGTTGACGGCTCCGGATTTACCCTGCGCGGATACATTGACTTCTTCCCGAAAGACGTCACAATCATGGATACAGGCGAGACTCTCATGGACTGTAAGGATGGATACATGCACATTGGTGATTTCAAGACAGGCTCAAAGAAGTTCAACGCTTGGAACCAAACCAAGGCAGACATCGACCTTCAACCAACCGTGTACGGCTACATCATGGGCAAGAAGCCCGTAGCATTCCACTACATGGTCATCGAAAAGACGGCAACCCACGAGAAACCGTCAATCAAGCACATCATCACGTACCGTGACGAGAAGGACTACGAAATGCTTGAGCGCATCATTCACGAGTTCGAGCGTTCCGCAGACCGTCTCAATCAGTACGAAAACGGTAAGTTCTTCCCTGAACCGACTATGGGATTCGGACGTTTCTGTTCAAAGTTGTGCTCTTTCAAGGACGTTTGCTGGGAAACGAACTTTTCCAAGCAAAGCGGAGAGTGAAACGCATGGATTGGGCGCTTGTCAGAGAATGGGTGGTTCTATTCACCGTTCTGATTCTTGTCGCAAACCAATACCGTATAATGCGAAGGATAGACGCACTCGGCCACTTGACGGTTGGTATTCTTGACGCCGTTGACCCGGAAACAGTACAGACATTGTCAAGTGACGAGTTCTCCGAATTACTTTTGGAAAACGACGGGCTCGCATGGAGGAAGTGGGATGGTAGCGAAGAGTGAACCTGACGCAACAGGATGGGCAGAGCACTACTGTGAAGACTGTCACACCGACGACGAACATGTCACATACATCTATGGTGAACTATTGTTCATTGTGTTAGCGTGTTGTGGTACTGTCCACATGGAACACATAGAGGTGATACCATGATTTGGGACCCTGTCTTCGGTTGGGATTGGGACCGCATCCGATTCTTTTTCGGCTTTACCGTGTTTCTTTTCCTGTTTTCGGGGTTCGTTTCAGCAACCGAAGGTGGCACGTTCTTTGACCCAATCAACTTCTTGGTTTCCTTCATATCGGAGAATGACATTGAGTTCCTAATCGGTACGCTGATTTTTTCGATGGCGGCCTTTGCATGGTGGCGTAGAGTCAACGGGTGGGTGTAATCATGGTTGCAGTAATGTACATCTACCGTGAAACCGAGAAGATGACGCTTGATTTGTACGAGCCGCTTCTCAACCTTGTAGCCTCACGCTACTCTCTGAAGGTACAGGGTGTATATGCAGATGGCTTTGAAGAGATGGCCGTACCGCGCGGCGGTTGGGACAACCTCATGAGGGACATCAAGACGATGGGAATCACCCACATTATCATCACGAACTTCTCGAAATGGGATGGCGATACTGAGGCATTCATGCGCGATATTCAGCCACTTGTGAATGCCGGAGTCACTCTTGTTGTATCACAAGCAGGTTTCATCAACGGCGGCGTAATCAACGACGCAGGTACTTTTGCACAGGCGCTCATAGTCATTGAATCTGCTCAATACTACCGTGACGTCAAAGGTCTGCGTGTTCGTGCAGGGCAAAAAGCCACAAACAAGAACGTCGGCAACACACCATACGGGATGAAGAATGTCAATGGCAACCTCAAGAAAGACGCAGAAGCGATGGAGAACATTCGCCACATCATGCAAGCGCACCTCGCAGGCATTCCTCGGGGCGACATTGCACGGTCTTTGGGGCCTGATTTCAACTACGACAAGGTCTATCACATCATTGAATATTGGCAATCGAGGATGGATTGGCGTGAAGGATAGGAAGGTGCATTCTGTGATTCCGAAACCCGGCAAGCAAAGCGTTGCAGAACGTCTTGGACTCGATGAAGTAAATCTCAACATTTCACTCTCTGAAGACACCAAGGCGATGCTCGATAGCGCTAAGGAAACCATGCAGACGGAGACACGCAAAACACGTACGGTTCTCATCGTCCTTGGGTGCCTAAATGCGGTTTCCTTCTTGATAGGGAAATACGCTATCTGACGGTATTCCTGATTTCGTAATTCCTTGGTTTAAATAGGGTCATTTCGTTTTCCAATTTCTCCTTCCTACATACATCTATGTGGGGTGATATGGTTCGTACAGATTCATTCAAGGCTGATGCGAAGCATCGTCTGTTTGGCCCCGTGGTGTAGTGGATAGCATCGAAGTTTGCGGAACTTCAGACCCGGGTTCGATTCCCGGCGGGGCCGCCATGGTGTTTATATGAAAAAGTCCGAAATCCGGAAGATGGTGATGGCGATTAAGCCGAAATACCGTAAGATTTTGCTGGTTTTCTACTATTCTTTGGGGTTCTACAAGGGCGGAGAGTTGCAATTCTACAAAGGCGGTTTGACGGATAATGTACCTAAGCGGTTGTATGACTTACGTTCGTACGTACAGAAGCGGGGGTACACGGTCGACTTTGAGTGTGACCCGCACATTTTCTTCTCATGGAAGGCGGCGAAGAAGTTCGAAAACAAGTTGCTTGGCATTGATGAAATCCGAACCGAATCACCTTTCGGGTACTTCAACGGACACACCGAACTATTCAACTGCCAGCCGCTCGAGTACGCCTACAATAACGGATTCGCCGAGCCAAATTGGGAAGGATATTGGAACAATTTTGAAGGGGGCGTTCACCATCCAGCGTGGCATCTCGGTGGGTGGTTGTTTGAGGACTGACACCGGCACGGTTATGTGTGGTCCCACCATTGCGGTGGTGATGGCCGACTACGAAGAGTGCAAATGCCCCACCCCTTGTCCGCGACATTCAGGATGTCACCCGACTACATGTGAGCGATGCTTAGGTGTAATTGAATAGTGGGAGACAGAGAGATGAGAGGGCACCCAACCCACCACGGGGCCCTCTGCCCCCCGTTCCTCAAACCAAAGGTCTGAAGGAGGTGACCCCCCGCGGCAAAGAGAGACTCTTTGCGACGGTATATGAAGGAACCTCACTTTTTCCTTTGAACTTTCAAAGATATGGACGATTACCCCCTATTTGGTGGGTACTGTTTCTCCGAGGAAAGTGTAGTCTCCCTCAATTGTAGTTACCCTCGGTCCACTACACTCATATCCTCCACTAACCTCGCACGGTTTGGGCCCGAGGACATCCTTACTTTCCACAACCTCTGACAACTTCTCTTCTTTCACAACTACGTCCTCCACCTCCTCGGGCCCACCTGTCAAGCAGGAGAGGTTGTGAGCAGTTTTTCCACGATTTACCCCCCATATAGGGGGTAAAGAGCCCTGTATCCCGTTAATTGGAGGCCCCCCATACACTTATGCCCTCAATTAACGTGCAGAGAACCATGAAGCGAGCCTCACTCGGGGGTCAGAAATGTGTCATCTACTGTCGGACTTCCACCGACAAGCAAGAAACCGGTCTCGATACTCAATACTTCGACTGTCGTTCTCAAGTCAGTAGGATTGGACTCGATTTGGTGACCCCCTCTATGGAGGAACTTACACTTGAGGAAGACTACACTTTCCTCGAGTACGGGCACATGCCCGGCGGTTGGTTTGACGAAGGATTGTCCGGTGGGCTCGACCCTCTCGAAAGACCCGGCTTCAAGAGCATGATGAGGTTCGTCGAATCTGAAAACATCCCAATTATTGTCCTGTATCACAATGACCGTCTTGCTCGTGACGTGGAATTGACCCTCCGTGTCGTAAGGACCTGCAAGGAGAACGGCATCGAGTTCCTGTTCGGGAACCTACCCGACATCAACATCGACACCCCCGAAGGAAAGATGCTACTTACGCAGATGTCATCGGTGGGTGAGTACTTCCGAAACGACGGAAAAAGGAAGACAAAAGCGGGTATGGCGCGGCTGCGGGCCGAAGGAAGGTGGCTTGGAGAAGCACCTTACGGCTTCTATGTTCTGACCAAAAATGAGGACGAGAAAGAGTACGGACAACTGCTGTATGACTTCGCTGAACTCGATGCTCTCGTGAAGTTGTTCCGTCACTTTACCTCGTCACGGCCACCGTCTTACGCCGGTACGGCCAAGTACCTAAATGAACAAGGGATTCCTACTCGAAGGGGTGGTCAATGGACACGTACTCACGTCCACAAGTTGCTAACGAAGGCGGTGATTCGCCGTTCAAAAGACGAACTTGGGCGTAAGTTTGGGGAGTATTTCCCCGATGAAATGATTGAAGGAGAAGAAGAAGATGTCAGTCAAATTGAATGAAGGAGAAAAGAAAGAACTCGCTTGGTGGTGTCGTCACCATAAGGAGAACGTGGCGTACCTGTGTCAGCGTTTTGAGCAAATCATCGCGGCGATGGATGCAGGAAATGAAGAGAAAGTCGAGATGTACAAGAGCATGATGAAGGCGCAACTGCCCGCCTTTATCGAGTCTGCAACGAGGTGATTGTATGGGATACAAAGATGAAGTAAAACGAGACCTTGTGGGTTGGAACGAAACCACTCAACGCATATTTTTTGACGTCGTACGTACATGTACACCGGACATGAAAGAGGCGTTGATGTTTGAAATGACAACCCAACGTTTTGCGGAGATTGCGACACACAAAGATGAACGCCTGATTCGTAGTACTTTTGAGTCGATTGTTGAATTGATGAAAGCAAGGAAGAGATTGCTCGGTGAACTTGCTCGTAAAGTCGGGATGAGTGAAAACCATTCTGAGTTGGACCTGCTTTGGGTGTTCAGGTACGGGATGGAGTTCTTCCCCGAATATGCGCGTTCAGAGTACAATAATGAACGTGAAAAGGTGTTTTCACGCATGGTAAATGCCGGAACCCGGAACAGAATCAATACGATTATTGGTAACATCGAAGAGCAAAACGGTGATAACCAATCCGAAACATAGCCGGTACATGGGCAAGAAGTACTACACCTATGAAGGCAAGAAAAAGTCCCTTGGCGGACTATCGAAAATGTTCAACGACCTCGTTCTCGTTGAGGAAGAATGGGTTGAAACTGTTCGCGGTCAATTCCGTGACAATGGATACCAACACTTCCTCGCGTTTGTGAAGAAGGTCGTTCGTAATGAGATGTCAATCGACCTAACCGACGCACAGGCTTGGTTGGTCATTCACGACATCACTAACGACGGAGTTCCAATGGCTCTTCGTGACACAACCAACGACGAAGATGCAAACGCGGCTACCATCTTGAAGAGTGCAGTCGGCGCTGTTGCAAACACCGTGATGGCTCCATTCGAGGCCACCGCACAAGCGGTTCAGAAGCCATTTCAAAAGTCTTCTCGAGACGCAGTTGCAGAGGATTTACCTTCAGAAGAGAACCTCGAAGACTGATTGGTTATACGTAATCAACCGTATTGTCTATAAACGTGTAGGATTGACCCCCTTCCATGCGCGCAGAGGTTCCGGTGTTCAAGTGGCTGTCTATGACGGCTAAAATGAAGCAATATCCATACTTACAGTTGTCTTTTCACCGAATTAAGGAAGGAAAGGTGCTGTTTGATGACGGAAACATGCACATTCTGAAAACCGTCTTGCAAGCAATCAACACGAACGGATGCCCTCGCTGTCAAGCCGAAGATTCATCCATCACTCCGCACGAAGGTATCAATTGGAGAACCTGTCACTCATGCGGCGAACGATGGGACCCTGAAGTCCGTTTGCCCGAGCACTTTGAGGGCAAGACACCCGTCTTTCCGAAGTCGAAGCCAAAGAAGGAGTACACAGGTGTTGACGCTCGTACTGTCTCTTCTCACTTGGAGGGATGGCACCAAAAGGACTCTGAGTGGTACGCTTGCCGCTGTCCTGTTCACATGGGACAATCAGTCAACAGCATGGTGGTTTCCGTCAGAACGGGTGCGTTCTTCTGCCACCAAGGTTGCTCTTCCACAGACATCTACAAGGTCCTCAAAGGGTTCGCTCCAAAGGAGGTGGAACAATGACCTTCTTTCAAGATAGTGAACGACGTTTTGCGGACATGAAGGGGCTGTTGGGAAAGAAGATGAACGCTACGGAGTGCTTGACTTCCCTTTGGATGTCTCACCTGACATCCCCCGCTTCGGCGGTTGTAAAGCGCGGTAACTTGACGAAGAATTGGCCTTGGGCAGAACCTGACGACGACCCTGAGTTCATCGCTTTCATGGCGAAGTACGGTATCGAGATTCCTATCCGTACAGTTGAACAACGACTCATCCCTATGGAGGACGCCTGAATGGATAACGAAGAAGAAATCAAGTTGTTGTGCGTGCTTCTCATGACGCAAATCTACAACGACATCAGGACTATCGTGCGGGAAGAACTGTCCCGTGTTGGACTAAAGGAGGAAGAGTGAATGAAGTACAAGATTCTGAGAAGCGGTGAGATGAAAGAACTACAAAAGAAGGTCAACAGATACATCGCCAAAGGATGGACTCCTATCGGCGGCGTTTCTGTTTGTGGTGGCTACGGTCACGCACACTTTCACCAAGCAATGCAAAAGGACCGCATTCCCGTTAAGGAGGAAGAGTAAATGGTAACTATCATCAACAACGTGAAGAGCAAGCGAGACGACATTGGACTGATTTCAGTCCGTTGGAGAGACGAAGAAGGACGCCGTCAAGAAGACATCTTCCGTCACTTCCCATACGTCTACGTCAACCCCGAAGATGTCTACCAATTGCAGTCCTCAAGAGACCAAGCACGCGGGACTGTTCGTAAGACCTTCCCGCTTACACAAGCCAAGTATGGCCAACAAATGCGTAAGTGGCGACAGAACCGTAGCCGTCACGATGCACATTGGGAGAACGGGTTGCAGATGTATGGTGTCGTGTCAAGCGACGACGAGGATGAGCAGTACAACCTTGACGGTAAGCGACTGCACCGCGTCGACTTCCGGACTGCTGCTGCTCGCAACGCTTTCCGTCGTGCGTACACACCGCTCTACGCATCCCGTTCAAAGCACGAAGAACAGTTCTGCATTCGACCAAACATGCCTGAGAATCAGTTCCAATCCATGTTCAATTCAGAGATGCCAACACACGTTGCATACATTGACCTTGAGACCCTGCAATACACAGGCAAGGATGGTGATGTTCCACCTTACTACGACCCAAACAACGAGAGGAACGCCGTTCCTATCGGTCCGAACCAAGCAGGTTTGCAAGAGATGTCCATGATTGCCGTCTACGCCGATTGGCTTGACCAATACATCGTATGGACACAACACCCGAACTTCGCAGAATACGACACGGCAGACTTGCCAAAGGAGTACGAAGGGAAAGGGGAGACTCGGTTCTTCAACAACGAAAGAGACTTGTTGGAGAACTTCGTTGAATGGGTCGAAACATACGACCCTGACATGTTTGTAGCATGGAATGGAGACGGTTACGACTTCCCTATGCTACACTACCGTCTTGAAGTGACCGGTGTTGGACCTCAGCGCATGTCTCCAATCGTTCACTCCATCAACAATCAGTTCGCGAGTTCTCGTGACTTCATGCCACCGTCGAACGAGTGGACGGAAGAGGGAGAGTTCATCCTGCGCGGCCACTACCGTGCTTCTCGGCAACCCATTCGCGGCCGTACTACGATGGACTTGATGCCGGCTTTCGCCAAGTGGTGGCGTTCCACCAAAGGTCAGGACATTGGGTTCCGAGTCAGCCTCAACAGGGCTACAAACGACTTGCTTGCAGACTACATCGACATCGGTAAGGCTGAGGACTTCAAGCCCAACTTCTTCGACAAGACATACGACACTTTCCTTGAGGACTTCATCTACTACAACCTGCGTGACGTTCACGCAATGGTCGCCGTTGAAGAATACTGCAACGTAATTCAACTCCACCTTGCAATTCAGAACTTCCTTCACGTCCCATTCGGTTCCACCTTCAACAGTACCCGCTTCTGTGGTGTAATGTTCAACCGTGACGCAGGATTCTTGCCAAAAGACCCTGTGTGGGACAACCAACAACACGCAACCCTGAAGGGGTTCCCAAATGTATTGTTGGACGAACTGTCATACGAAGGTGCAGAGGTTGTTGACGTCGAAAGGGAAGGCAACATGGGGCTACATCACAATGTCGCGGCGCTTGACGCCAAGGCAATGTATCCGTACAACATCATCGGGAAGAACATCTGCTGGTTGACGGCATACAAGCCCGAAGAGGGCGACGAGAACTCTGTCACCTTTGACCTACGTGACAAGGAGAAGCGTGAGAAGTTCAAGGAGTCCGACTACGTCGTAGCCGAGGAAACCGTCGCCTTCAACCCCAATATGGAAGGTTCACTTCCTCGTATCGTTAAGGTCGTTCTTGACCAACGTTCAGTCTACAAAGCCAAGATGAAAGAGGCTCGTGAAGCAGGAGACGACCTTGCATACAAGCAAGCCGACAACATGCAGAAAGCGGTCAAGGTTGTTGCCAATTCTTTCTATGGTGTATTGGGGAACGCATGGGAATGGGGTCGAGACTCAATCCCATTCGCAACCTTCGCTCTCGCGGGGGCTACCACCAAGTACGGAAAGAAGCAGATTCACACCGTCCGTGACTACTGTACGAGCATGGGACTGCAAACCATCTTCGGACACACGGATTCCGTCTTCGTCAAGTTGGGTGACTACCTGACCATCGAAGAATGCGTTGAGCGCGGGACCCGTCTTGCGGATGAGATTTCCACTTTCGTGCAGGAAACCCTGAAGCACTCCGGTGCTGAATGGGAATACGAGCAGTTCATGGACCGCTTCTTCATTGCGAAGAAGAACCGATACGCTGGGCGTATCGCGTGGGCCGACGGAGAACTCCTTGGTGAACGTCCTTTGAGGCGACGTCTCAAGGTGTCCGGTTTCGAACTCAAAGCCGCAAACACGGCTCGTGCTGTCGGTGACGTTCAGATGGAAGTCCTTGAGCGCATGTACAACGGTGAAACCTTGCAACAGATTATCTCATACCTGCACGAGCGCTACGAATCAGTCGCCTCCGGCGAGATTCCGATTGATGACCTCGCTGCTCGTAAAACGATGCGACAACACTTGCCGTGCGCGTACCGTCGTGTGGGGTACGGTAGATGGGGTCCTTGCAACTGTGGCAACTGCCCAATTATGAAGCACAGAGGCTTGAGCAAAGAGCAGAAGGCATCCATCGACAAGAACCGTAAGGACGACGTGTGCTACGCCATTGCAGGACCTAAGAACTCCAACTACCGACGATACACCGTTGGTGAGCCTCTGTGGCGTTTGCTTGCGCAGATGCCCGCTGCTGCTGCTTGGTTCAATGACTTCATTGCTTCTGACACAGAAGCGTCCATCACGAAGGGTGAGTCATTCTACATCGTTGCAGTCAGGGCTGGTCCGCACGCCGTACCATACATGAGTCACAAAGAACTGCGTCGCGACTATGGTTTCATCGGGGTGCGTTCCATCGAGCAAGCGTCTGACTTCACCCCTGACTTTGAGGTCTACGCGCACGACGCAGTAGTCACGCCGCTCAAGAACATCTTCGAAGGAATGCAATGGTCGCTTGAACTCATCAAGGGTGGAAAGGTTCCGACTTTGTCTGACTTCCTCGTGTAAGTTCTGAAGTTGTACAGGAAATGGGGGTGAAGACCCCCCTATGTTTTGGTTGTATACATGTATAGAGTCATATTTGGTACCTTTATGGCCGTCTGATAATTCTTGTCAACTACCCGGTACACAGCGCTCACGCTAACTCTGAACGCGAACTTGACGTTCGCATCAGAGATAATCGTTAGTGACTTCACCAACAAGTGGAACTCGGCCCGCGATTGTTGAGCCTGTTACTGAACGGATTTCAGAAACATTGCCCATTGTCACACCTGCGCGAAGATGTGTTTTGAGGTCCTCCATCGCGAGCGCATCGAAGGTATTCTTCGCGTACGGGCCTGTTTTACCTGTGGGTCCGTGACCTACGAGTTTGCCCGTAGTACCCATCGCGTCAACGATGGTACGCACGTAACGATAGTCGTAATCTCCAATGCCTGAGCCTGAGTTCATTTGGTAATTGAGTTGGTCTTCCGTACAAGCGAGAGCCGCTTCAAGGCCGAGGAATTGCTCAACGGTCTTCGGATTGTCACACCACAGCGTGTCAACCTGTACGAAGTCTGTTAACAGTTCAGAGATGGATTGCCACACCTTCGGATGTGCAGAATCGACCAGCAAACGATACTCAAGTGCACCTTCTTCTCCAACTTTTTCGATGTAGACGTTGCCACCGTTTGGTAGACCTGAAACTTGGACAAGAGAGATGTAGTCTTTCATGTTTATCATGTCTCTTTCCTTGCCGTCAACCTTGATGACAAACGAATCCCCGTCTGCAAGTTCTGCGACCAATTCTCCTTTGGGGACACCTTTGGCTTTGAGGGCTCGCTTGACTTGCCGCATAAGGAAGTCTCTGTCTACTTCCGTATTCTTCATTCGTTCTACATCCAACATGAACATACAAAGACGGCTGTCGATGTCATAATCGACTACTTCAAGGACGTCATCTACGTTCAAAGGTGTAGCCCAATTGGCAATCTTCTGTGCGTCTTTGTCGTTCCAATACTCAGGTTGTAGGGTGACTCGGGTGAACAATTGTATGTTTGCCTTCCCTTGGTCGGTTGCTTCTACAACTTGTTCAAGACGCGTAACAGACGTACCTGCGCCTTTACCACCGGCGTGGAACGTACGCAAAGAAGCCTGTGTTGCCGGCTCTGCAAGACATCCCGCAGCAGTTGAACCGATTGCCTCTCCTTCTTGAACAAGGTTCTCGCTCGCCCACCAATTCAACTTCTCAATCATCTTTGTGATAGTTGGTTTCATCACTTCTCTTTTTGCAAGTACATCTATGACGGCGTTTGTAAGCCTTTCATTCTGCCACATCATGTTAACTTGCTCTGCAAAGAAGTCAATATGCGCACTTCCTTTGGCACAGTCATCACAATCCATACCAAGAGGGACGCCATGTTTGCATTGGAAATCAAAGAAGTATGGTTGGAGTTCGATAGTCAGGTCCTCGTTGCTCGCATCAATCGTGAAGTCTTCTTGCACTTGTCCGTCGGGGAATCTGTGTACCATCTTAGCGGAGTATGGTCTGAAACCATCACCACCTGCCTTGAATGAAACGATACTGTTGTCACGTAGGTCAATCACTCTTCGGTGTTTGTCAACAACAAGCGACTCAAGACCACGGCGAACCTTGTTTGCGAGATACCCTGAGTCTTGAAGAGAACCTGAAGAAGATTCCATGTCAGAACGGCGCCCTGCGATTGAGATTGTGAAATACTCGTGTGGCTCCATGCCGGTGTAATACGAGTTCTTGACAAATCCATGATGGATAGGATGTGAAATGTCGTAACCCGGAAGCGGGTAGTGTGAGAATTGTCTACGCATTCCAAAATCGACATACTCCGGCTCATACGGTTCGTCGGTTTCAGGGTTTATTCCGGGCGGATACGCCCAATAACCTGTCCCATCAAGGCCGCGCAAAGGTAGGGAACCTGAAATACGCACTTGTCCATAAGCAGCACCCATCTGTTGAATGTTCAGTTCCTTTCCACGCCCTCCGGAGCGTACGGCAATCTCCATTGCATTGTCTGACCCTGCGATGTCTGAAACTTTGCGTACTGTGGCGTCTTCCCAAGGCTCTTGTGCTTCGTATATGAGCATCTGACGGAATTGGTATGGGGCTTTGTCGAGAATCTGCTGCTTTTCGACTTTCGTAGTGCTCGGCAAATAGGAAGGGTCATCGACATACTTCTGCATGTTTCTTTCAACGAAGTCTGTGTTGATTTGAGCGCATATTGCTGATGCTTCCTCATACCCGCTTCTTACCTCTTCATACATGTCTTTTGAGACACCGCAATCTGCGACCCCCATTGAATACCCGAGCGCATGATGTGCTGCGAACCCAAGACGGCACAACATGTCTACGAACTTACACATCTGATTTGCGCCTTCTTCATATCCGAAGCGATAGTAGAATGCGGGCGCAAGTGTGCCCTTTTCCTTGCCCATGAACGTCCTATCGAGCGTACCCGTGATTACTTCACCGTCGATGATGACCGTCTCATCCTTCACGGGCTTTTCCTTTTCATCTCTCATAATGGTGCCATCGGGGTTGTACATTATACCGGACTTGAATCGGGCATTGATGCCGTCAGGTAGTAGGAGGCTTATGCACCTGTATCCTGAGTAGAACTTGCCCCTGTCAGGTGTACCGTAATCCAAAACGTAATGCTTTTCCCCCTTATCGTCGGTGTGGAATACGTGTTGAAACATATTGTTCATCATGGCCTTTGAGAAGTAAGGGACTCCGTCTTCATCGAAACCAAGACCCGTCGAAGAATCAAAAGTACCTGCTTTGCTTTTGTGCTTCATGGTTAGTAGGTACACACCCGATGTTTGGTCATGGTCAGTACCAATCACCAACTTACCCATGCGGTGGTGTAGCATGTTGTCCTTCAACTGCATCTTATCGCGAATCTCATTCATTGCTTCTTCTGAACCGGGGACATAGATGTTCATTTGGTCTCCGTCGAAGTCGGCGTTGAATGGTACACAGATTGCTGGGTTAAACGAAATCGCATGTTGGTTAAGAGGGACTACTCGCAAACCGTTGAGAGATTGTCTGTGAAGGGAAGGTTGACGTCCGAATATCACATAATCGCCGGGGAGCACCGTTCTTGCAACAATGTCTCCAACTTTGAGTTCGCTCATACCTCCTTTACCATACATCTCTGCACGGCGTTGCATGTTTGCTTCCCACTCGAAGTTCTTCATTTCGTTAGCAAGGTATTGCTCCCATTTCTCATCTTCGTCCATACCCTTTGGGCGTTCAATCGTCTCCTTGTATTCCAACCACTCTTCTCCGATAGTGGTCCATCCTTCAACGGTATATCTTCCTTCTTTTCCTGTTGCTACTTTCGAGTTCCATATTGGGCGGTCCGATAGTTCCCGCACATTGATGCCTGTTGTGACCGCATCCCCGAACGGTTCAACCCATTGGGCCCCGGGGTATCTCAAATCTGTGTACGGTCCGTTCTTTTTTGGTGCAGAGCCCTTGTTGGGGAAGCCGCGGATGACAAGGTCGAGCATTTGTTCATAATTCTCTTCAGTCACCTTGACTCGTACAAACGTAGAGAGACATGCTACTTTTGGAACCCCTACTTCGTTGATTGATAGACCGCCACTTGCGGTAATCACCGAACGAATCACGTTGTTAACTACCTTTGAATTGATACGTCTACGGAAGGCCGTCTTCTTACTGCCATACCCTGACAACTTGTCGAGTACACCTGCTCGGATTGTTTGTTTCTCCGAACCAGCCTTTGTTCGTACCGACTTTGCTTCGTACATGCCGATGTGCTTGTTTTGATTGAAAAAGCAATGTGCTACAACCATAAACAGGTCCTTAACCATGGTTGTTTGTATTCTTCCGGGGTCGCTACCTGCTGCCTTTGCTTCTCGAATACGGTTTGAATAGAATACTGCACGACCGTACATGAGTGTCAAATCGTTCTCCATTGGTTTTCCTGTCTTGAAGTCCTCTTGCATGGGCCGAATGTTGTTTGGGGCGACCGGTAATTTGGTGAGAAACATGTACTCGGGGCGCATCTCGGGTGCGTCAAAGCCCATCAATCGGGCATCGCTGTCACTAACCGATTGAAGTAGCATGTGCGCCGTAGAATAAGGGTAGAACCTGTTGCCTCCACTACCTTTTTTGTACGGCTCCAACAAGAACATCTTTTTCGAAATGTCCCATTCTACTACCGGAGATTGTTGGTCGCAATGCGGACATGTCATGTACCCTGTGTCTCTACTGATTACCTTCGCTTTGCGTATCGCTTCTTTGGTGTGTCTTCGGATGCGAGCGAGCCCCGAAGCGTTTTTGCTATGCTTGTGAATCCTCTCCGAGCGTTGAATCAGAGTTTCAAGTTTCTCGTCACTTACCGGAATCCGGAAACAATGATGGCAAAACATGTTCAATACGTTGGTAAGGTCGTTGGAAATAGCAAACAAAACGTGTGGTACGGGCTCTGCGAGGTCGATATGTCCAAAGTGACCCTGACAAGCCTTGTTACTATGCTTGGCGTTAGGCTCCATTTTCAGGTCGCATGTGAGGCATTTGGTTGTACTCCTATCACTTGCTCCTAAATGACCGTCTGCTGGGCCTCCCGCTACGGGAGTAGGCATTGCAGTACTCGTCAAGATGGAATGCTTGTTAACTCGTAGTACCGACATGGCTTCGATTTCTTCCGGTGACATCATCTTGATTCCTACACTACGAACCACCTTCGAAGCAGTAGAGACGTATTCGTTTCTGAGGAATACCTTTGCCATGAAATTGATTGGAGTTTCAAGATATACCCCTTTGATGTTCATGGCGTCGAACTCACCTTCGTAATCTTGTGATAGGTCGTACAAATCAGGAGTTGGTAAGAAACCCACAGGCGGGGTTGGTACGTTGCCGTCTTCATCGGGGGTGTCGTCGAATGAACCGATGTTAACTTGCCCGATTTGATACATGTGCCCTGAACTTCTCAGGCCGTCTGCGTCGGGATGGGCGTGGAAGTATGCTTTAGCGCCCGGTGTTGACGTCGGTATGAATCTACGGTCTGCTCCGCCGATGTCAAGCATGACGTGATGTTGCTCACGGCCGTTTTCATCGACAACCGTCTGAATCTCTTCCTTGCGAAAGTACCAATAGAACGAGGAGACCTTGATTGGTCCTTCTTCTGCTGCAATCTCATCCATGTCTGCACCGCACCTTCATCGTTAGCCGACGGGTGATGCGGTGGTTCTCTGTTCCTTCTTTCGCAAACGGCGGTCTTTCGACGTCTGCATACAGAAGTCCCGAGAGGTCTGCCACCTGCCCCGCCGGGACAGAATCGTGGCCCCTCCTGATGACATCGCGTCGCACCCTTGCCACTCGGCTGTCTGCGCTGTCATAGAGGGCCTCGTCAATCGCAGTCCAAGTGATGTTCAAAGGAACAGCCGAATAGGTCTGCGGGACCATTGTGAATCTGAATTGGTAGTTTGCTTGTCGAAGCATATTGTCAAAGTAGCCATCTGTGACATCGGATGTGATTTCAATTGTCCACACTCCGTTCTTTTGTCCAAGGTCTTTGACGGTAAAGATGTCTGCAATTGGAAGCATTGCGCCTTCGCGGAGTGTTGTTCTGACGTTGTTTCCGAAGTTGAAGATTGCAAACGGTTTGCCGTTGTGTTGCAACTTGACATTGGTACCGTACTCTCCCATCTTCGACCAAGGAGCGTCTCCCGGCATGACGGTCCTGCCGTCTGTCAAGAGAGCCTTGTGAGACGCGCTACCGAGGTTGGCATACTTCGGTGCAACCATGAAAGCCTTGCAATACCAATTGTGGTGTACTTTAATCGGCCTACCTGCTTTCTTTTTCCAAATTGTACAGCCGCCAAAATCTCCATTTCCAATTGGTTCATAGAATCTACATGTACGGCAGTTCTCTTTGCTGCTTTTTGGTACTGTTTCTATACGAGTACCGCGAATTGACTTGAGAGCCTCTCCAATATTGGTTGGCTTGATAGAACCGAACCCTCTCTTGTAGAAGTCCATCGGTACACCCCAAGAGGTCAGTCATCATAAGGGTACCCGGTGGAACAAGTGTAAGCAATCAAGTCAACAAACTCGTTCAAAGGGTCAGATGAACGGGGCACCCATTCATACTCAGGACGCGCAGGAAGTGAACCGTACAAGTCCTCGATTCTGCTGACGAGCCCTACAAGGTTCTCTGAGGAAATCTCGTACTCACCATTGAGTCCTTTTGCTACTACCTCATTGTCGGTGTAGACGACGATTGATTGAACATCGCCTTCAATTCGATTCTTGACTTCTTCTAAACACCGAAGGATTGCATACATCTCTGCATAGTTGCTCGTCTGTGTACCAATGAACTCTCCGTGACAGAATAGGATGCTGCTACCGTCTGTGACGGCAAAACCGACTCCGCAGTCTCCCCGACCACTATTTTTCCTCTTGATTGTTGAACCGTCTGTCCAGCATTCGAGTACAGAGTCACTCATCGACAATTACCCTCCATGTCAGTTCAGTACCATTGGTAAGGCTGAAACGCTCAATCTCTACAATGTCATTAACGGCCATGTTTTGGCCTTCTGCTCTCATACGTACGAGCACAGGGTCAGAAAAGAAAATGCGCGGCATCTTTTCGATGTCGTCTACAAAGTTGTCACGCAGTACTTTGTTACCGCGTGTCTTTGAAAGAATGGTGTGTTTTGGCACCCGTTTGTGTGCAAGTGGGTTCGCCATGTGTCACGGCAGGTTGTTGGAGTACATTTCCCTTTCCCGAGTGAATCGTATCGCGGAGAACACTCCCATTAGCACAGAATAGACAAACAAACAAGCAAGGAATGGGCTCACGCCATCCAACCAAATGCCGAGTATTGCCGTCAGCAAACCGAAAAAGCACAGGAACGCATCGGCATATGCTGCCATGGTGTTCCTTTCTCTCTCATCGGGAAGAATGAACGTATCTGTTGAAGTGAACGGCCCCTTCACAGGTCCCATTCGTCATCATCCTCGTCGTCTTCATCCGAAGCCTTGAGGCTACTGAGGTCCCATTCGTCATCATCCTCGTCGTCAGACGGCTTTTCTTCTTCGTCGTCGAATTGGTCCCAATCAATGTCGTCGTCAGATTCTTCAGACTCAGGTGCTTCGTCCTCGTCTTCTTCTTCGTCCCAATCCTCGTCTTCATCTTCGTCTTCGTCGAGAGAATCCCAATCAGCGTCTTCCCATTCAGGGTCCCACTCGTCTTCCTCTTCCTCTTCGGCCTTTTTCGCCTTTGGAAGTGCTTTCTTCTTCTTCTTTGAAGAGGTGCTCTTGGTGTCAGAGTCTACGTTATCGGACAAATCAACAGAAGACAGACTAATTGCGTCGTTCTTCTTGAGCGCAAGGCTTGGTTCAAGCCACCCGCTCAATTTGTTCTTGGCAGACTCGAGGTTTTTACCGGCAATGGACACTACAATCGTGAAGTCAAACTCCTTCATAGCACTCGCAGGTAAGGAATGGAGATAAAGGATGCGGCTTTTGTCTATCGTTGAATCGCGTAACCGTTATAGCCGAGACGTACGTGGCAGGTTCATGGCGAAGGGTGAGTCAGTAGAAACCGCATTCACCACCATCCGTATCCGACGCTTTGACCATGACCGTCTGATGGCCCTCCGTCGTGCTCGAGAGACGCATTGGGAGGTTGTCCGGCGTCTTCTTGACGAGAAAGACTTACGGGAAGTGTCAGAGCATGGGCAAGAAGGGAAACAGAACAGTAGCACAAATTGAGAAAGCGTTCAAGGTCATTCATGAGCGCGACAACGTGAATGAAGTCTCTATACGTCAAGTCAAAGGATGGCTTGATGATAACACCCGTGACGGCATGAATATCATGCGTCTTGCAAACTTCCTATCCAAGCGCCCCGGATTCAAAATGGTCCGTAGAGAGCGCAAACGCGGTACAACCGAAACAGAATCGTTTTGGACCATGCCTGATTTGATGCAAGGTCCTTACCAAGAAGACCCTTCTCGTGATGGCTGGGTAGTGGATACGCCCCAGCGATGACACCACATATGTGCCCCACACACGCATGTATAATGAAGGAGGAGGGGAGCCCGAAAGGACACTTGACCCTCTACCCGGACGCGGTGCCGCTACAATCTCATAGGCATAAATCCGCGCCAAGTGTATCATAGGTTAGGGTGTACACTCCTTCATAGACCAATGCGGGTTCGTTTGAATCCGCAGTCCTCTTTGGGCTTGTTCTTCGGAACTATTCAATGCCCATTGAGGAATCGCAAAAGTCCTACCCCTCCAAGGGTAGGCGAAAAAAAAATCTCCTAAACGTAATGGAGATTACTGTAACGAGGTGGTAGAATGGGCGAGAGCCCGGGGGCCGGCCGGTAGAAATGCCGCACGGAACGCCACAATCAGCAATACACAAATGAAAAACAGAACTGCGAATACGAAGAGAGTTGTGTGCGTACCTACAAGCAAAGGTGCCGTCCCGGGTCATGCCGGCGGTACTGTGGTACGAGGAATCTCGCGGGAGTTACGGTAATCGTTGAGATTACGCGTGGATTAGCATCCACATAGAAACTTGGGGTGGCCCCCCTTAGCAAAAAGCCACAGATTTGAGCACAAACAGACTGTTGTGGAGGTGGGAAACTGTTCCCATCCAAGCGACAGGTGCTATGACAATCCCTTATGCACGGTTCGATGGTGTGTAAGGAGCGCAATAATCGAATAGGAACATAGTAGTACAGAAGACCTATGCTACATCCGCCGGTGAGGTGGAATCGTTCTGAATCAAGTCTTCGGTGTTATGTTGACCATAAGAAGCCGGTAAAACGGGGGAACTATGGAAGCATATGGTAGGGAAGGGAGTCTACTTCGGGCGAAATATGCGCATATTTCACCTGAAAATGGACATAGATACAGAAATGTGCATCACATATGTGGCTTGCACACACATGTATAATGAAGGAGGAGAGGGGAGTATCCGAAAGGACCCCTCATAAACACAAAACTCCTTCACAGAGTACCATACCTGAAGAGAAAGTCCGTTACTGACGGAAGGGTGCTGTATGGGCTCAAACGAGCATGGTAAGCCATGCTCACAGGACGGAGGCCCCCGTCCGTAGATTGGCAATCATGAAGCATCTTGTTGATGCTATTCGTGTCTGCGTAAGAAGCCCTCCAAGGCTGACGACAAAGACTGCGTTTAATCGCAAGCGAGTAGTGGAGAGATGTGGATTGTGCGCCTACATATCAAACACAGAAGCCGATGGTCACCGCATGTTATACATGTATGGTGACCGTCGGCGTACTTTTTTTTGAGTACGTAGTGAGAAGAGACTTCACGCCATGGCTTGAGGAACCTGCGAACGAGGATGGATTTCCAATGACTTCGCAGCGGGTGACCATGGAGGGCGGGACCAACATTGATAAGAACATGCCCACTTGTCAATGCCTGCCATAGATGTGAGATGGGATTCGTTCGAACCGTGAGGTCGAGCATGATAACGTAGAAGGGTGGGACCATCTTTCTATCCAAATGTAGAATAGATGTGACTTCCGTTGATGGGGGAGAGTCACGTAGATGCCACACCCCGATTTAGGTGAGGAAGAGTTGGAAATTACTATTTGCAAGAATACCGGAATGGTTTCTGTTCGTAGTAACAACCTCGAAATGATGGAAGAAGCGAAGAAGATGCTGGCTGAAATTGGCATCTTCGTCGAATAATCCGGGTTTATGACCCACAGAGATGATTCATATCATTTAAGCGGCGTTAGCCGTACACGAAGTGGGAAAGGAACCTACGACTGAGGATGGATTTCCTATGAAGTCGTAGTGGGGCCACGGGTAATCCCGAATGGGAAGAAGAGACATACCCACTCTTCATAGATAACCATGAGTACTAACAATGCTGATGGGTCTTCTCGTAAGAAGAAGGCTGACCACGTCAAGCCACAGGATACGCCCCGCGTCCCTCCTGTGACCTCTGTCTGTCAGTTCTGCTTCCACGGGATTGACCACAAATGTCCCCTTTGATGCCGTCAAAAAGTATCTTTGGGGTTGAGTCTATGACTCGTTCTTTATGAGAACACAGATGAGCCGTAAAAAAGCAAATCCCTACGACCCTGTATGGTATGCCACCCGCGAGGCTGGTTTCGAGAGCAAAGTTGTCCGTCAGGCGCTTTCTTTCGTACCTCCCAAGCCGGTTGTGGATTCGAAGGTGAGGAAGAAGACCGCTGGCCCCGTGCCGGTGGAAATTGCTTGCTGGACCTTCCACCACGATTCGTGGCAGGACCTTCAGAGCCAATACGTGAGCCTCGTGCTCATGATATGCTCCATGCTCTCTGAGTGAGTATGAGGGGATAGGAATTATCGGGCCTTACACGAGGTAATAGCCGTGTACTGTAAGACCCAACGCCGAGACTCAGATGGCGTTTAATGATGGATAACGATAACGGGGGCCGGTGACCGTGTGCAAGAATGTAACCGTACTATACCACATGCACAAACCATTACGAGGCGCGAAAAACAGCCTCGCTGAGAACCAAAGACCTCTTCGGGGGCAATTTTGACTACACTTAGGAGGTGATTAAATAGTTGGAAGATATATGCGCCGAGGCAAGGGGGCGCTAAACAAATGCTCTCCTATTCCAGACGACTTGAGTCGTCATTCACGGCGCTGGATAGCGCCAAAGAGCCGGGCCTACGAGCCCGGCTCATCTTTTTTACAGAGAAGGTGGAAACACCATAGATGGCAAAAAAATACATCGCTGTACGCAACGGCCACGTTAACAACGTGGTTTTTGTATGCACGGGGATGAACCGATGTTATTGGTTCGACCACGTGTGGCCTCTTATTGAGGGAACACAGTATCAGGAGTTCAAGGGATTCGATTCCTTGCCTGATGCTAAAGCATACGTCGGTCCCGACGTGGCTGTCGCTTGGCGTCCTGACGCTGAGGACATGCTCATCGGGATGCGGCAAATGCAAACGGTCTGATGGACCACAGTATGCACAATATGAAAAGGAAAGCACAGACCTTCGTGGTCTGTATGACTCTGATGATGTTTGGGTTTTTCACAACCCTCATCATGCAACTCGGCTAATGGCCACAGAATGCAATACAACTTTGCAAGCGGATGGGGTGTCTCCATCATCGACTTCGGATACGGAAGCGATGAGGGGCTCCTCGAACTTGCCGTCCTCAAGGACGGAAACCTGCACTATGCGAACCCCGTTTCTATGGGGGACGTTCGCGGGTGGCTCACCGATGACGAAGCGATGAAACTCGCTTCTGAGGTGGAGTCTTGGACACAAGACCAAGTCTTCCCTGATTGGGAAGACGAGGAGGAGTGACCACCCCGGCCTTATGGGCCTCAGATGGAGAACGATATTATTTCTGAAACCACGTCCGCCGTTCATGACGGCATTGTCACTCTTTCGAGTGGCCTTCGGGTTGTTAACAGCAGCCCGCACCCGTTTGTCTTTGACGACGGGACCACGGTGCCGCCATGCGGTATGACGCTGAACGCTCGATTCGTCGAGTCGGAAGCGCCTTTCCGTGACGGGACTATGTCTGAGGTGACTTTCGTGGTTACTTCCAAGGTCCCAACGGAGGAAGGCATTGCCTTCCTGAGCGCCGTCCCTGACGGAGTGCTCGTCCTCGGTTCGCTCATAGCGGCCGAAGCCTACGGTTTCCCCGTAGTTCAGCCGGTACCCACTCCGGAGACTGCGGGCAGGGGTACCCCCCCAGCCGACAGGCGTTGCCGGTCTGACCGGTTCACACGCTTCGCTACCCCACCGGCTCGTCCGATGGGAATGGTGGACCTGTGAGGATTCCCGGCCCTATGGGCCACAGATGCGATTTAAAGATTGTATTAAGCAAGTTGTCGTGACAAACGACATCGGCAAAGTGTGGCGTGAAGCCGCTAACCGCCCAGCAGGTGATGCAGGTGAGGTCGTCCGCGACTATATCCTGACGGCTGCCTTCGCGGTTTATGCGGAACACCTTGAGCAAAGCGCCCACCATGCGTTCAACCGTATGCCCAAACGTGCGGTACGTAAGGTGAGTTTCGCTGCTCGTAATGGTGACTTCACAGTCGCTCGTAACACGCTGTCTCGATATGGCGTCCCTTACTGAGCGCACTTTGTCGTGTACTATGCAGCCGAGCCTTGGGCGGCAAGCCAAGAGTCCTCTGAGAGACGAAAGTCGATGACCGGAGACCTTGACAAAACAAGGCACAAGGCCCTATGGGTCACAGATTCAGATGCTTAATAAAAAAGTGATGGAACAAGTCAAAAAGGAAATCATGTGTATTCACATGTACGCACACCACAACTTCTTCGGGAAGGATGACATCGTAGTAGAGGGAGTCCTCTACT
>CETU01014243.1_pt1 | contig 26611 bp, 26 predicted proteins | sample 356531 | NCBI WGS metagenome assembly CETU01 (sample SAMEA2623488, study PRJEB7988) | marine metagenome | isolation source: saline water (ENVO:00002010), including
CGGATTTTGAATCCGGCACGTCTACCAATTTCATCATCTCGGCAATCCGTAAATTTAAGCAGTATTCAGCAAAATATTAACCCCTATTTAACAAATATGATTCATAAGACTTGAGAATATCATATTGCTGATCATCGTACTTAGATGGGTCATTCATAATCTTTCGAATATTATTGAGTGCCTTTTCAGTAGTATTCCTCTTTCGGCCCATATGATCTGGTAAATCCTGCTCTAATACATTTAAAATAGATAGATCATAGTCATTTTTAATATTATCTGGCAATAAATCATAGAAATTTCTACCAATTATTCTGGTGAACATCTCTTTTTCAAAACTAGGCGACAAATTGCTAACAAAATCTATTTTATCTTTAACATTCTCTAATCCATGAAATTTATTAAAAACTTTTTTTTCTGATTCAGTGAAAAAATCTCTATGATAAAGAGACGAATCTAGCTCTACTTTTTTATCATCATATTCAAAAACAATAAGATCTTCCTTTAGGATAAGTAGTTCAGAATAATTGTGGTATAACCATTCTAAATTTGAATCAAGAGTTTCCCTCCTCTCATTTGACAAAAGTTCAAAATATCGATCTTTAAACGGTAGAATGAAATCGGGAACAGCTGTTTTTCTTTTTACAATATTCTTTTTTAAAACATTTTGAATTTCATTGTTATTAGTATAACGAGTAAAGTCTTCTTTATCTAGTCTTAGCCAGTAGGTTTGGTCTCTTGTCTGATGCTTTCCTATCACAAGACACCCTGATATACAATTATTTTGATACCCAAAACCATTTTTAATGAAAAAACCTTTTCTACATTTTAACTCATCAGAGAAAACCACCTCATCTAGATTTGAAATACGCTCATAATCTATTTTTTTATTAAAATGACTGATTAAATAATCCCATGTTTGAGGGTCAAACTCCTTAAATCTTCTGGCCATCTCAATCGTTGCCAAAACATCCACAACGGCATCGTGAGCCATGCCATCAGCTAACCCATTGAGATCGTTTAAATTTTCTAATTTTAAATTTACTTTGCCGTTTTTAGATGGCCAAATCATCGATTCTTTTTTAAAAAGATAGTACATTAAAGTAATTGGAAGAAGATCCATTCTTATGCAACCTAATTTTTGATTTGCATAGGGCTCTAATAAATTTCTAAAATAATTAAATCTCATAAACTCATCATCGAAACTTATACTGTTATAGCCAATATTTATAGTTCCTGGGGCAGATAAAATAGACTGAATTTCCTTAACAGCTTCATACTCAGTGTATCCTTCCATTATATCTTCTATGGATAGTCTATTGACGATTAAGGCTCCGGGCTCAGGAATTACATCATTTCGTAATTTAATTCGAAATTCATACCTTTCTATTTCATTAAAAGAAAGATCTGTTTTTACTCCAGCAAATTGAAGGATCTGATCAAAAGAAGGGTTTGTCCCTGATGTTTCTAGGTCATAAAAAAGATATTGTTTGTATTGATTTTCGAAATTCACTTTAAACTATTTATTTGATATTTATTCATGTAGTTATTTTATTAAGATTTTTTAGAATACGAAAGAAGAACCCATTTATAATTTTAATATTATATACTGTAATTAAATTATTATATTAAAGAGATGAAACTTATTATTAACATATCAATAATTATAAACATATGCTTTGCCACATTTTCAATCATAGCTGTAGATACCCTGAGTCAACAGGTTGGTAGCGCAGGAGCTTCATGCATTGGTAACTCGGTAATTATTAGTGATGTTAAGCCTGGAGTGGGTGCAATACATACTCAATCTTATTACTTGCAATACAATCAAAACTATGCATCTGAATTAATGGAGGAAGGACTATCACCTACAGAGATAATAGATTTACTTATTGAAAATGATTTTCAAAATAACCCACAAATAAGGCAATATGGAATCGTTGACTTAAATGAAAATGGGAGAAGCGCATCATTCACAGGGACAAATTGCATTGATTTTAAAGGGCATATATCGGGACCAAATTACTCAATTCAAGGAAATATTTTAATTGGAGAAGATATATTAAACCAAATGGAGTATAATTTTATTAATACAACTGGAACTCTATCTGAAAAGCTAATGGCTGCTATGCAGGGTGCAAACATACCTGGTGCAGACTCAAGATGCCTTGATGATGAAATTTCTTCTCTTTCATCCTTTATAAGAGTTGCAAACCCTGAAGATGACCCAGAAAACATCTTTTTAGACCTTAGAGTAGCCAACACATTTGCCAACTTAGAACCCATTGATGTACTGCAGAACATGTATAATGATTGGACAATAGAAAACACATCGCATCAGCTGGGAGATATTAATCAGGATAATATTATTGATATATTAGATATTATAACGCTAGTCAATTTCATACTAGGCAACATTGAACCTAATTTAATTTCAGGCCATCTTTCTGACACAAATAGCGATAACATTATAAACATTCAAGATATAATTATAATCATTAACTATATTATAAATATATAACTTATATGAATCATATAATGTAAATCGACATTATTCTGACTGAATTACTTGCATTAATTCAGCGGCATATTCTTTAGTGGCTAACTCTGCAATAAGACCCTGAAACTCAGATGCTGACGCAGTAAAATCTGCATCATATTTTTTTCTTAATTTCTCCTGAATCTCAAGTGATGGTGCCGGCATATTTGCCATTTTCTTATTCAAAGAATTAAATTGCGTGAAATTTCTTTTTACACTTGAGGCAACTCTTTTAGCAGTTTTTTCGTCCTTAACATATTTCAAATCAGAGTTTATACGATCAAGCCTATATATCATATCTTTTATAAGTTTTTCGTAATCATAAAGTTTTGGCATTTTTTGATTTTTCTGCTGTATTGACTCAATTTCATTACTTGCATTTCCTGCAAAAAGTGTAGAAACTATTAAAGTTAGTAGGATTATATTTCTCATTTATCTATTCCTTATATTTTTTATTTTTCTTGATATCTTTTCGTTTTTTCTTTTTTTTATCGACTTTATTTTCAGCATCAGGATGAACGGGTTTAGGCTTAGGCTTAGACCTAATATCCACATCAGGCATCTCTGGATATCTACGCTTCAATCTTTTTAGTTTATTTCTATATCTCTCTTTAAGATTTTTTATTTCAGTTCTTTTACTTTTTTTTATTTTTTTTATCTTTCTTTCATAATTCTGATCGATTTTCTCTTTTTCATTGTAGAATTCACGCTTAAGATTAATAAAGGCTTCCTTAGCATCTTGATTTTCTATTTCTTCTGTCTGACTAAAAGTGTATTTGTCAAAATCATGATTTTTTATGTTTTTTAAATTATTATCGCACAAAGTGAATGAAATAAAAATAATGATATATAAAAAATAAAATCTCATACCTTGACCCCCAATTAATTCATAATTGATACTGTACTAAAAGATAAATTGTTCCAATATTAACGCCTAGAATTCAACTTTGCTAACAATCTTAAAATTTCCATATATAGCCAAACCAATGTCACCAATAATCCGAATGCACCATACCACTCCATATACTTAGGAAGGCCCATTTCTGAAGCCTCTTCAATAAAATCAAAATCCAAAACTAAATTCAATGAAGCTATAACGACGACAAACAAGCTAAAACCAACACTCATTAAAGATGCAGGTTCTCCTGGGTGGCCTATATTCATAAAATACATTGGTTCACCTGACCACAACATAACAATCAAATTAATGAAGTAGGCTAAGGCTATCCCACCAGTAGCTGCAAATATTCCAAGTTTAAAATTTTCAGTAGGCTTGATTATTCTTGACTTATATGCAAATAGTAGCGCTGCAAATATTCCAAAGGTTAAAAGTATAGCCTGCTGAGCAATCCCAGGATACATTGTATCGAAAATTTTAGAAATACCTCCTAAGGCCAGACCTTCAAGTACAGCATATGTTGGGACCGTATATGGGGACCATTCTTTTTTAAATATAGTTACAAGGGCAGCTATAAAACCGCCGATAAAACCTATCCAGATAAAAGAAGTGTTAGATGATATAAATGTAAAACAAGCACACGCAATAAGTATAAATAAAGAAATTCCAACTTTATTTACGGTTCCATTTAAGGTCATTTGATCGCCAGAAACAGCTGAAAAACCTTGAAAAACCTTAGAATTAAGTGCGGGATTCCCTGACCTGAACGATAAGTGTCTATTCATTTATTATCTCCATTTAATTTTATTATAATATATATTTATTAAAATTTATTAATTTAAATATACAAATTAATATACAATGCTGACAGAAATAACTATAATATATCCTCATAAAAGTAATCGAAAAAAACTAGTAGAACTAATTCAAAAACAGAAGGAATACTTACTAACTTCTAGCAACTGTAAAGAATTCAGTATCTTTGAAGATACATACTCAGAAAAGATATTTACCATTTCAAAATGGACCTCAAAAGAAGAATTAAAAGATGCTATTGATGTAAAAGAGCACCGAAAACACTTGGAGAAAATAGTTAATCTTCAAAAATTTCCTGCTGAAGTATATAGATTAGAAAATATAGACTAATTAATAAGTGTGGCAGGTTCGCACTTTTCCACAATCTTATCTAACACTACTTGAACTTTGTTATTGAAAAACGCTTTTTCATCCTTATTCAAATTTCCTTTTATAATCTTGCTATATTCTGGCCAAGTAATATGCTCAGAAAACTCTTTTATCGTACATTCGCATAAATCTTCAGATGATTGGCCTGACGGTAAATTTTCTTTGCTATTTATTTCAATACACTGATTAACAAAATTTTGTTTTTCCTTTATAGGCCAGCTACTGCTACAGCTAACAAAAACTATTAAATACAAAGAGAAAATTATTATACGTTTCATGTATCTATATTACGACAAAAGAATAAATTTAATCAAAATAAAAAAAGGAAGAAAACTTCAGCCTCCTCCATGAGACATAAGCATCTTCCTCTTTTTAATGGTAGCGGGGGCAAGATTTGAACTTGCGACCTTCGGGTTATGAGCCCGACGAGCTACCAGGCTGCTCCACCCCGCGTCAGTTTTATTTGATAAAGATTTTCCGCACAAAAATCTTTGGCCTGAATCCCAACCTCTTTTTTGAAATAAAAGGGTTTAAAAACTAGTGAAAGAAATTAATTAATTCAAGATATATTTTATTTTATTTCGGAAATCTCAGTTTCAAGTAATCTACTTGAATTTATTTCTTTTTTAAAATTTAGAAGAATATCGTCGTTTATTTTAATTTTAGACTCAACAAGTAAATTAAATTCCCTATTTAACAAATCTCCTTCATATTTTTTTATTAAAAAGTCTATCTTTTTTGTATTAGCATAGGTATGTATAGCAAGACATTTAGTTGAAAAATACCATTTTATAACTCTTGAACTAGAAATACATCTATTAACTGATTCTGAATATGCATGGACCAATCCTGAGATTCCAAGTTTTTTACCTCCAAAATATCTAATAACAAAAACGCCCACATTAACTAATTTTTTTCTTTTTAATTCATTTAGCATTGGCAATCCAGAAGAACCTGCTGGCTCTCCATCATCAGAACTTTTCTCCTCTAGAATTTTATCATTAAATACTCTATAAGCACTACATATATGACTTGAATCTTTATACTTTTCGCGTTTTGCTTTAAGAGTACTCTTGAAATTTTCTACTGAAATTAATGGAAACAAGTATCCAACAAACCGTGAACCTCTATCTATATAAACTGAAGTAACTTCGCATTTTATGGTATACAAGTTGTTCAATTTATAACTGAAAACTTATATGTGTATGATTCTTCATTGTAAATTATTTTCAGCATATAAAGTCCTGATGCCTTTATTTTTTCGCTGACATTTATAGAAATTGGATTTTCCGTAAATGCTCTATCTTGTTTCAAAATACGCCTTCCACTAATATCATATATTTCAAATACAACATTCTCGATATTTTGGTATGAATCTATTTCAATAAAAAACTCACCTTGATAATATATAGGGTTAGGGTAAAGTGCAACAGAATCAATCGGAACAGAGCTAGACAAGATCTGAAATCCAATATTTAAACAATCAAAATTATTGGATATTGAAATAAGATATAGAATATCAGATGGGATTAAATTTAATGGCAAATCGAGGTTATCAGAATTAAATAAAGTATTCTGGTCGCCCTTAATTGCTATATTACTAATCTGACAATCCGTATTTGTGTATTCTAAACTTATTAGCTGATCTTCAATTGAATCAAATTCTAAAATTTCAACAGAATAAGGATCTAGAGAATAAAAAAAATCATAATCATCATCAATTGAAATTAGATTTGATAAATGATTAAAGGATATTGGAGTCATATATTTCTGGTCTAAATAATAGTAAAATTCTTGATTAAAATAGTCGAAGTATCCAGAAAAGATATTACGCGTAATAAAATCACTCCATACATCTGAAAAAGGGATGTTATAATTTGATACAACATTGATTATAGATTGACCTGCAGCATTAATTCCATCCTGATTATTTTGGTTTTGATAATCTTCCCATATCTCTCTAATAATTGTAGATTCTTGTTGGTTTTTGGTTCCTTTTGTATCGACAATTGTAGATAAATAATGTCCAAATAGTGCCATACTATATCCAAAACTCGCACTATTTAAAGATTCAGAACCATCAAATTTTTGCTCTGGCTGTTTGAAAATACCAGAAGAATAACTTGTGAATGATAAATAATCATTACATTCAGGCACCATTATATCTTCAAACCACATTGAACTCATTTCCAAAAGAAAATCATGATCAGTATTATAGTTTGGACGATACGCTCGCTGAATTGCATGAAAAAACTCATGCGCGACAGATACTCGCATTTTATCAATACTTTCAGAGCAATAACTTGAATTAAAAGTATTGCCTAAATAATTATTATCTATTTTAATATAACTAGCTCCTGTTATTGGACTCTCAGGAACATTCCAACCCCAAGCCGATTGATTTACTACATATATATCATAAAAATTATCACCATCATTGGGAGGCAACATATACCCCATAACATCTACCAAAATATGCATCGAACTTTCAGCGATAACGCCCACCTCTTCAATATAATCAGGGATTAAGTTATTATTTAGATCAGTTAAATCAGGTGCATTATTTCCATTCATATCATAATGAACTTTAAAATTCTCATTTTCAGAAACATAAAAATTTTCTAAAGATGGCCTTGTTCGATTTTCATTAGAATGAATAACGCACCTATGCTCAAAAGTTAAAAGGATTGCTATGTTCATTATGGCAAATACTTTAATCATTTTGCTCTAAAGCTTATCTTTATAGAAACGCCCTTTAAATTAAACTCTGATCGAATCTGATTTTCTAAATAACGCTTATACTGTATTGGGAACAAATCTGGATGATTAGTAAAAAAAACAAAAAGAGGTGGCGCCTTTCTAATCTGAGAAACATATTTTACTTTTAAATATTTACCCTTTACTGCTGGAGGAGGGTTGATTTGCAAGACTCTATCTAACCACTTATTAAGATCATTTGTCTTAATTTTATTATTCCTTCGCTCGAAAACTTCAATTGCTTCAGACAAAACTGTTTGAACTCTTTTATTTGAAGTAACTGATGTAAAAATTATGGGATAATGTCCAATTGAGGGAAACTGATAAACTATTTGTTCTATATATTTTTTCATAGAATCTGTATCTTTATTAACTAAATCCCATTTATTCACTGCTAAGACCATTCCTTTGCCCTGATCAAGTACCATTCGAACAATATCTCTATCCTGCTTTCTAAAACCCAGGTTTGCATCAATCATAACAATTGCAACATCTGCTTGCTCAAGAGATCTTTCTGTCCGAATCAAACTATAAAATTCAATTTCTTCGTTTATTTTAGATCTTTTTCGCAATCCAGCAGTATCTACTAATCGAATAGTTTTATTATAGTATTTGAAAAAAGAATCGACTGAGTCACGAGTTGTTCCTGCAATATTACTTACTATTGATAGATTTTTATTTAGTATTTTATTTACAAATGAAGACTTTCCAACATTTGGCATACCAATGACTGCTAAGTTACAATCACAAAATTCAGCTTCATCATTTGTAGTTGGGATCATATCTGCAACTTTGTCAAGTAAATCTCCAATATTATATCCTGTTTGAGCAGAAACAAGCATAGGCTCGTTTAATCCTAATTCATAAAATTTATTTTTATTAAACTCTTTATTTGATTGATCTACCTTATTTAATACAAAAATATATGGCTTGTCTAACCTCAAGACTATTTGAGCTAGCTCTCTATCATTAGAGGTAATTTCTTGACGACTATCCATAATTAGTAGAATTAAATCTGACTCATTTTGAGCAATATCAGACTGTATATTAACTTCCCTATTAATCAAGTCCTTTGAATTATGAATAAAGCCTCCAGTATCTACGACACTATATTCTCTATTTAGCCAATTAAAGCTACCAGTCACTCTATCTCTTGTCACACCTCTTATGTCAGAAACAATTGATTTTTTTTGACCGATAATTCGATTAAAAAGAGTCGACTTGCCAACATTAGGCCTACCAATTATAGATATTAATTTTCTTTTCATTTTAGATTGCCCTACTTTGATTATATGTTTGACAATTGATTATTAAAGAATAATTTACTAATAATGGAAACAAATAAAACAACTCTATATTCATCTTGTTTATTGCTATATGTAGCTAAAGCTGATGAAAAACTTGAAAAAGAAGAAATATTTATAATAAAAGATATTTTAATTGATTATTTTGAAATTGATGACATCGATGCATTAAATATCATCAAATTAAGTTTAGAAAGCCTAAAAGAAGCGACAGATGTCTTTGAATATGCAAATTTTCTAAACAACAACCTAGAGTATGCAGATAAATTAGATTTAGTAAAATGTATATTTGAGGTTGGATATGCTGATGGAAAACTACACTATTTAGAAATGCATTATATTAAAACAATTTCAAATATATTAAACATTGAAAAAGAAGACGTGATAAAAGCTAATCTTGAAATAAAAAAATATTTTTAAGGCATTATTTCTTTTTCTTTATCCGACTGCATACTATTTAATTTATCAATATACTGATTAGTTAAATCTTGAATATTATCTAGCTCAATTTTAACATTATCTTCTGATAAATTTTCATCCGATTGTAATTTTTTAATTTGGTCATTCCCATCCCTACGAATATTTCTAATGGACACTCTTCCCTCTTCGATAGTTTGATGGAGAATTTTCACTAAATCTTTTCTTCTTTCCTCTGTTAACACAGGAACATTTAGTCTTATAACACTACCATCATTGTTTGGGCTCATACCTAAGTCAGCACTAGATATAGCCGCCTCAATCATTTCAAGCGATGAAGGATCAAATGGAGTAATTACAATTAATTGAGCTTCAGGAGTAGACACATTAGACATGTTTTTAAGTGGTTGCGGTGTACCATAATAATCAACTAAAATACTATCAAGCATTGTAGAGGAAGCCCTGCCTGTTCTAATTTTTGAAACTTTTTTTTGATAATGCTCAATTGTTTTGTGCATATTATTTTTAATATCATTATAAATTTTTTCTACCATACTATCTCCTTATCTGAAATGATGCTCCCTTCTTTTATTGAATTAAATATATTAATTAATGACCCTTCTTTACCAATATCAAATACAATTACCGGCAAATTATTTTCTTTACATAGAGTCATTGCTGTTAAATCCATCACCCCAAGCTCTTTATCTATAACTTCTTTAAAGGTTAAAGAGTCATACTTTTTAGCATTTGGATTATTGACAGGATCCTCATTATATACACCGTCAACTTTTGTTGCCTTTAATACAACCTTAGAACCAACTTCTACAGCTCTCAATACTGCAGAAGTATCAGTAGTAAAATAAGGATTGCCGGTTCCACCAGACAGTATAACTATACGATTTTTCTCTAGATGCCTTGCCGCTCTTCTTCTAATATATGGCTCAGCTACCTTTCTTATTGTTAAAGCTGACATCACTCTAGAATCTATGTTTTGTTTTTCTAGCTCTGACTGCAAAGCTAAAGAATTCATTATTGTTGACATCATACCCATATAATCTGCAGCAACTCTATCCATACCTTTTGCAGCTATAGACACACCTCTAAAAAAATTACCACCCCCAATAACTATGGCGATTTGTCTATTTTTATCTTTTGAAATTAAACCTATTTTTTGCGCAAGGTTTGATAAAATTGACGGATCTATACCAAATCCTTGCTTTCCAGCAAGATACTCACCGCTTATTTTTATCAAAACTCTATCTAATAATGAATGAAGATTAATATTATCCATAGACTATTCTGAAGATTCAGAATCAGATGGAGATGAAGAGCTTTGCTCTCCTAATTGGAATCTAGAAAAACGTGAGATTGAAATATTCTCACCTAGCTTACTGATAGCATCAACAAGAACTTCATTTACAGTCACATCTGGATTCTTGACATAATCTTGTTCAAGGAGAGCATGTTCCTTGCAGAACTTGTTAATTCTACCTTCAACCATTTTAGAAATGATTTCCTCTGGCTTACCAGATGCTTTTGCTTGTTCAGTATAAATTTCTCTTTCTTTTTGAATAATTTCTTCAGGAATATCATCCTTACTTACAGCTATAGGGTGAGCAGCAGCAATATGCATTGCAATATCTCGACTTAAATCAGTAAAAACAGGAGTCTTAGCAACAAAGTCTGTCTCGCAATTAATCTCTAACAAAACGCCTAATTTTGACCCAGGATGAATATATGTAGAAATTAACCCATCCTTAACCTCTCTACCGGCTTTTTTTTGAGCTTTAGCAATACCAGATTTTCTTAAAAAATCCATTGCATCGCTTATATTACCATTTGTCTCTAATAGAGCTTTTTTGCAGTCCATCATTCCTGCACCAGACAAATCTCTTAATTCTTTAACCTTGCTTGCTGAAATAGTCATTATTCTGAACTCTCTTCTATCGAACTATCTTTTTGCTTACTATCAACTGATTCTGAATTATTAACATTTATTGATTCAACTAGATAATTTAAAATTAGCTTAACTGTTTTAATTGAATCATCGTTTGCAGGTATCGGATAATCTATTAATTTAGGATTTGTATTACTATCAACTATTCCAAAAACAGGAATACCAAGTATTTTAGCTTCATCAACAGCTATTTTTTCATTTTTAATATCTACAACAAAAAGAGCATCTGGAAGATACTTCATATCTTTAATACCCCTATGAAGATCCGATAACTTAATTCTTTCTCTTTCTAACTGAGATCGCTCTTTTTTAGTTAAATTTTTATAAATAGCAGAAGATTCTTTTTCTAACTTCTCAAGTCTTTTAATACTTTTTTTGATTGTTGCAAAATTAGTTAAGATCCCACCTAACCATCTTTCAATAATATAGAACATACCACATTTATCTGCAGCATCAGAAACCACATCCTTAACCTGATTTTTTGTACCAACAAACAGAACATTACCATTAGATTGAACTAATTTTAAAAGCTCTATCTTCACTTTTTCAATACAATTAATGGTTTCGTTTAAGTTTATAATGTGAATGCCATTCTTTTTTGTGGCAATATAGGGCAAGAAATTAGGATCCCACCTTGATGTTGGGTGGCCAAAGTGAGCACCAGATTCTAATAATTCTTCTACAGTAATTTTTTTATTCATATACCTATCTTTTTGAAAATTGAAATTTCTTACGAGCTCCAGGCTGTCCATATTTTTTTCTTTCAACAACCCTAGAATCACGAGTTAACATACCAGCCTTTTTTAGAATACCTCTCAAATCTGTATTAATTGTCTGCAACCCTCTAGCAATAGCAAGCCTAATTGCTCCAGCTTGTCCGTTTTGACCTCCACCATTAACGTTTACCACAATATCATATTTAGACACTGTCTCTGTCAACTGCAAGGGCTGTTTTAAAATCATCTTTGAAGTTTCCCTAGAAAAATAATCAGCCAAGCTTTTACCATTAACTACAATCTGGCCTTTACCAGTATAAAAATATACTCTAGCTACAGATTCTTTTCTTCTACCAATAGTACAAACATCGTGCTTTTTAGTTACCATAATTTATTAGAATTCCAATTTTTTAGGTTCTTGAGAAACATGAGGATGACCATCTCCAGAATAGACCTTTAAATGGGTTAGTAATTTTCGGCCCAATCTATTATGAGGAAGCATTCCTTTAACAGCATTTGTAATCACTCTATCAGGATATTTTTCATTCATTTGGCTAAAAGTAACTTCCTTTTGACCCCCTGGAAAACCAGTATGACGCCAATACTTCTTCATATCTGACTTTTTACCAGATAGCGCAACCTTTTCAGCATTAACTACAATGACAAAATCACCCATATCTAAGTTAGGAGTAAAGAAAGGCTTATGCTTTCCTCTAATTACCTGAGCAACATTGCTAGCTAAGCGGCCAAGATTTTGGTTAGTAGCATCAACTATAAACCATTCTCTAGAAATTTGATCTTTTTTAATTGATAATGTTTTCATTTTACATTACTTGCTTTTGTTACAGCCCATTAACTTATAATTATTCAATTTATTAGGCAAGAGGAAAGTGTGAAATAAAATTTATTCGATAATATGAAATTTATTTTTAAAAGCTACTGCTTCAATTTTTCCCTTCATCTTCTCTCCTATTAAAGCAGAATTTTTTGATTTTGAAAATATATTTCTAGTTTCAAAAGTCCAATCTATATTAGGGTCAATAATTATAAAATCTGCCTTAGAACCTTTTTCAATCATATTAAGAGCAACATTTATAATCTTTCTAGAATTAACTGCAAACAAATCTATGACTTGCTCAATAGAAAAACCGCTTTCACTTAATATTTTATAAGAATAAGAAAATGCCGACTCTAAACCTATTACTCCAGATTTAGAGTTAATTAAATCAGACTCCTTATCTTCTATCTTATGTGGGAAATGATCAGATGAGATACAATCAATCACACCTGTCTTTAAAGCATCAACTAAAGCTAATCGATCTTCTTCAGACCTTAATGGCGGTGAAATTTTATATCTAGCATCAAATTCACCTAACTTGAATTGAGTAAGGCCTAGATGATGAGGCGTGACTTCTGCAGTCACATCTAAGCCCATATCCTTATATCTAGAAATAAGTTTTACAGATTCGGAACAAGAAACATGAGGGATATGAATTTTACCATTTACATAATTTGCAATCTCTAAATCTCGATAAATAGCAACTGTCTCAGCAATTGAAGGTATTGAAGGAATGCCTTTTTCTGTTGAAAACAAGCTTTCATGAGCTATCCCAGAATTTTTTAAATCCATATTTTCAGGATGATTAATAACTGGGATTCCGAACATCCCTGAGTACTCGATAGCATTCCTCAAGATTTGGGAATTTTCAACCATTTTATGAGCATCTGATATAGCAACAATACCACTCTTAGCCATCAAGCCAATCTCGCTTAACTCGATACCATCTAAACCTTTGGTAATTGAACCTATTGGCAATATATCTATTATTAAATCTTTTGCCCTATAGTATAATGACTCAATATTATCTAATGAATCTAATACCGGATATGTATTAGGAAGCATACATATTTTCGAATAACCACCTGCTATAGCTGCTTTAGCGCCCGAATTAAGCGATTCAGTATCCTCAAAACCTGGCTCGCTAAAATGACATCTTAGATCTAGAAAACTCGGACATATTATTTTTTCTTTGCATTCTACAACATTGTAATTACTAGCGTCACCATTAAAGTTTAAATCTTCAATAATACCATCGATTATTAAAATATTTCCTTTTATGGTTTTTTTACTTAAGGGACAATAAATACCACAATTGGAAAATACATATCTATCTAACTTTTGAGATTTCAATTGTGCCATTTTACTGATTACCTCCAAGCAATAAAAACAAGACACTCATTCTTACTGCAACACCATTTAACACTTGGTCAAGGATAATTGAATTTTCTCCATCAGCTATATCGCTACTAATTTCGACACCTCTATTTATTGGACCAGGGTGCAAAACTACAAGATCTTGATTTATTTTTTTTAGTCGATCTTGATTCAATCCAAATAATTGCCTATACTCTCGTGTAGAGGGAACTATACCTATACCCATTCTCTCTCTTTGAATTCTAAGAATATTAACTGCATCAACTTTTTCAATTAATGAGTCTAAATCATAACATACTTCAACACCCAAATCTGAAATATTTTTAGGAATTAGATTAGCTGGCCCACAAACAGTAACCTTGGCGCCCATGGTCACTAAACCATAAATATTTGATCGAGCTACCCTGCTATGAAGGATATCTCCAACAATACCAATTTCAAGTCCTTTTATCTTACCAAATTTTTCCTTTATGCTCATCATATCTAGCAAAGCTTGGGTTGGATGTTCATGAAAACCATCTCCTCCATTAATGATTGTTGCATCCATATAATTAGTTAAATTGACGCAAGATCCTGGAGACGAATGCCTAATAACTATACAATCAACTTTCATAGAATGTAAATTCTGGATAGTATCTTTAAAACTTTCACCTTTCTTAAGACTAGAAGTGTTAGAGCTAAAATTCATAACATCAGCAGATAGTCTTTTCGCAGCTAACTCAAAAGACATCTTTGTTCTTGTCGAATTTTCAAAAAACAAATTTAAAATATTTTTACCCTTCAAGGAGGGAACTTTTTTTATAGGGCGATCGAGCACTTCTCTAAACTTAAATGCCGTATCAAGTATATTATTGATATCATTTTTAGGTATATTTTGCAATCCAAATAAGTGCTTTACTGATAAGGAGCTCACTTAACAACCTTTAAAATTTCATCTACTTTATCTATTTCACTCATTTTAACAATGATATGCTCTGATAAATTTGTTGGAAAATTTTTACCAACAAAATCTGGCCTTATTGGAAGCTCTCTATGCCCCCTATCAACCAAAACAGCTAATTTTATTTTTTCAGCTCTTCCATATGAAAATATCTCATCGATAGCAGCCCTGATTGTTCTACCTGTATACAAGACATCATCAACTAGAAAAATTTGTTTTGAACTTACATCAAAAGGGATGTCGGATGCGCTTAGCTTAGGCATAATCAATCTATCGCTAAAATCATCTCTGTGAAAAGTGATATCAATTGTGCCAAATGGGAGGTCGACTTTTGAAATTTCACAAATGTTATCTTTTATTCTATTAGCTAAAAATTCACCTCTAGTCTTAATACCTATAATAGCAACATTATCAAAACCTGAACAAGATTCTACTATTTCATGAGAAATACGAGTAATCATTTTTTGCATTTGATTTTGATCTATAAGTTTTATGCTATTCATAATTTTTATATCTGGAGATAGAAAAAGGTAAGACTGTAACTTTTACTGTCTCACAGAACAGTTTTAAAAAGTTTAAAAACGATATATCTAAATTATTAAGAAACTTTATAATTAAAAAACAATTTAATCTTAGATTATCATAATAACATATGAATTTATTAAATCGATATATAATAAAAAAAATACTTTCAAAATACCTATTCTTACTTGTTGGATTTTTAATTTTATTTCTCATAGTAGATATAATTGAAAATATTGACAAGTTTTCAGATTCTGAAATCTCTACAACAAAAATCTTTTACTACTATATATATTCAATACCTTGGTTTATTAGTATAGCTCTACCAATGACCACACTACTTTCATGTATTTTCACTATAGGGCAGCTTCAAAAACACCATGAACTAACCGCTTTAAAGGCATCAGGAATCAGTTTAAAGAAGCTATCTATTATTTTTATACTTTTAGGGATAATAATTAGCGCTAGTTCATTTTTATTTGATAATACACTAGTATCATCATCAACTAAGAAAAGAACTGAAATAACAAAAAAATATTTGAGCAATAAAAGCAAATCTCAACAAATAAAAAAATTCCACTTAGTTAACAACAGTAGTGGTTTAGAAAATATTCTATACATAAGTAACTACGATTTTGTAAAAAGACATGCAAAGAACGTAACTATCACAGAATTAGATAAAAATAACAATCTAATAGCAACCTATACAGTAGATACTCTTGCTTGGAACGATAGGCAATCATCATGGAATTGTAAAAACGTAAAAAAAAGAAAGGCAAATAATAATTTCCAAGCTGAATTTATTTCTGAACAAGAAATAGAACTTTTTATTCATAACCAAAACAATGACAACAACAATTTTAAGGAAGAGGACCTTATTAAATTCCTGCCAGATTCAGATGAATTAAATTATTGGGAATTAAAAAAGCTGTCAGAAAGAAGACCACAAGACTTAAGATTAAAAGTTGATTATAATTTTAAAATTGCTTTTAGCTGCACAAGCCTTATAATGATACTATTTGGCATTGGCCTATCAATAACAAAACCACGAACTAATTCTGCTACAGGTGTCGGTGTTGGTATTATGGTTATTTTTCTTTATTATATTGGAATGAAGTTTGGACAAAGCCTTGGATATAACAAAATATTATCTCCATTTTTATCAGTATGGATGATAAACATTATATTTATAGGTGTTGGTGCTTGGCTATATTCAAAAATAAGGACCTAAGCTTAAAATATCATAAGCTAAAAAACTATTTTTTTAGATATTATTTTAATCATGTCTTTTAATTTATCTATAAACGTTCGATCGCCTTCTTTAGGTTCCTGGTAATCATAAAATAAGTTTAAAGCTAAGTTGAAACCTCTAGTGTTTTTTAAAGAAATTGCACCAATATATCCATAAGCAAAATCTATTTTCATTGAGCCGAAAGAATATCCGCTTCCCACATTAAATCTATACTTATCTTCTCCACCAAGAGTCAGTCCAAACCGCAAAGGGATTTTTGGATTTTTATTTAACTCTAACCCTATAGCAAACTTCCACTTGTCTTCATTTCCGAAAGAATTATCTAAACCAGTCATAATATCTGCAGCTAACAATATATTTTCTGTCTCAAAATTCTTAGATAATCCAAACCTTAAATACGTGGGATAATCTGTTTTAAAAGGTGCTGTTTTAAATGAACTAAGGTCATCTAAATTCTCAGTTGGAACAACAACTCTACCATCTTCTAAAAGGATAATTTTATCAGGATCAACGAGTGACTCATCAGATGACATCACTCCTGATTCTATATCATTTTCATCTAAATAGAGCAATGGAAGGTCCCCTAGTGCTGCAGTATTTATAATAGGCACATCTTCAAAATCTATTAGTGCTATTTTGTACGTTTCAGAATTAAATATTTCTGCAACTGTAGCGCCTAGCATAGCATCAGCATTTAAACTGTCGACTGAAAAGTTTAAAAATAAATACTCTTTTTCCCTAACAGGGAAAGATATACCAGCATTATCAAGAGATTCCATTAGACCTGAACTATTCCACTCCAAATTTGAAAAAGCATTAGTAATTGATAGACCGTATTTCATTCCATTTTCAAATTCATCAGTTGATATGCCTATATCTAATGCTGCACCTAGGCCTCCTAAACCTTGCTTTATCAAATAGCTTCCCTGTCCAACAAATGCAGTTGTATCAGTTTTGAAATATGGCTTTTCAAGCTCTTCCATATTTGAATAATAAATTCCTTGAAGATATTTTATTGTCCAGCCAATATTTATATCATTAAGATTGTGACAGTAAGTAAAACCTGTTTCAAGTCCAATTAAAAGATTTTGATTAAAGGACATATTTAACTCTTTACCTATTGGGTTACCAAAAAACATCAAATCTATAAATGCTTGAGGCAACTCAATATCCCCATAAAGAATTGCATTAGAAGTAAATGCATAATTATTTTTAGAAAAGTTTAAACCTGGGATTGAATTGATTGAATTTAGGCTAAAACTTAATCCTTCACCATCTAGAATATTCAGAATATTTTCTTTTGGATAATAATTTGCAGTTAGAGGATTGTCAAAATGAGCCCCATTTAACTGATTGTATCTCGTTAAATTAAAAAAATTGTTAACTATTAAAGATTTACTAGAAAAAATATTAACTGTTGAATTTGTACCATTATTAATATTAGCAGGGTTCACCCCCACAGCTCTATATCCGCTTGAAAGGGTACAATATGCTCCTCCCAAACCAAGCATTCTAGCATCTTGGTAATTTTGGCCTAAAACGATACATATAATGAAAAGAGTTATAGTTTTCTTCATTTATTTGAATGATTATTTGACTTTTGATTCCCAATCAATTTATCGCTCTTTCTTGATAAACCTTCTGTATCTAAAACAAATGTTAAAAAAGATTTAACTCCTAAAAAATTATCAGTTTGTAATGAGGCTGGCTCTCCGCCTGTACCAGCTAGAGTAATCATGGGAACCATAAATCTATCTTCAGAAGCGGTAAACCATGATACTCTTTTAGCATCTAAAACTTCTGATGAGAAAGAAACACTTGGAGTAGTAACGAAACCATTAGCATCAGATTCTAATGGCGGGATAAATGAAATGTCAATTACTCTACCAACCCAAAACAAAATAGAATCTTGACCATTTATATCATCTGCAAAAAATTCAACGTAATACGCACGATCGTCGTTTATATCAATAGGTTCAAAGGATATATTATCAACACCTATACTGGATAGTGAATCTTGATAATCAAGCCATGTAAAGCCACTATAATTACATGAATTTTCATCCAAATATAAATTATTAGAACATCGCTCTTCTAAGCTGTATAAATCATCTAAATACAATGGAAACACCGTGCTATCAGATGCCAACATAGACATTGAAATTCCGAGAGGCGAACTATTGGTTATTTCTGCATTAAATTCTGCTTCTACCAAAGCATCTTCTATTTGCTCAGATAAACTTGCATCCAAAGCATCAATAGTTGTATAGTCTTGAGGAATAAAAACCCAATCTTCATCAAAAACAAATGCCAATGGTGCTATAATTGAGAAATCACCCCACAAATTATCATCTTCTCTTAATGTACCCTCACCATCTATTAAAACAGAACCCTGCAAATTCATTTGATTAGGTCCAAAGTATATAAAATCTAATAGATTAACATTTTCTTCCCCATCAAATGGAGACTCGATAATTTCATATGGCTCCTCTGAATTTTCTGAACAAAAATATCTTGTAATTTGACTATCTTTGTTTATAGAAATTTTAGTTACTGCGATGTCACCAACTTGATAGTTACATGGATTTTCTAGGTTTCTGTTTGGAGAATCCAAAGCAACATCAAATGGGAAATTTTTACTTTCAATACTTTCATCTTCAAAACAATTATCAGTTGAGATTCCAGAAGGGCATTTTTTGCCTGTTAAATCAAACGTAGCTTGAACGGTATTAATTGTAATTTGATTATATATATTCATATCCAAAAAGATATCATATAGTTTAAAATCATCAAAACCCACTGGCAACCCCTGCAATGGGACACTTTGAACTTGAGGAAAATCTATTTCTTCTGTAATGGCTGATATCGATTTAAGTTTTATACTTGAGACTTCTGCTGAGTAACCAGTTTCTTGTATTGTTAGCACATTATCAAGTAACGGGATATTATACTGGCCACTAGCAATTGAAAAATCATAATCAATTTGGATATTTTCAAGGTTAGTATTTAATTCTTTATTTCCAATCACCTTGTTACTTAGATTGAAAGATTCAGAAACAGAAGTTTGCGCTGGAATTGATATATTTTGAGAAAATATTTCTCCATTTTCATAAATATTTGAAAAAATCAACTCTAAATCAGCACCTCCAAAAAAACCATTATCAACATTTAAAATAAACTCATTTGAATATTCTGTTTCTCCTTCTTGTAAAATACCATCATTTTCACCAAAGTCGCCATCCCCATCTATACCATTTTCGCCAAAATCATCAAATTGGGAGCCGTCATCAATTAGCGCCTCTCTTACTTGAACTTGGTCAAATGCAGGGAAAGCAACTTCAATTGGTTCATTTGAAGGAGTGTTTGATATATCTAAATTAACAACTAGAGTATCAATTAACAATTCTCCATTAAGGTTAAATGTAATCTCATCATCTTGAATTTCCCAGCCTGATAAAGACTCTTCGATGCAAGATTCACAACCAGAGCTAACACATTCTAAACTAGAACTATATTGAATTGGCACTGTTGAATCATCTCCATCAATTATAGCATTATCTGTAGTACAAACATAAATTGATGCATTATAGCATGGATCACAAGATGCACTACACTCACCTGATGTTGAGTAAATTGTTATAGCATCTGGAATACCATCTCCATCCAAATCTTCATCTAAAACATTACCATCATCATCTATAGCATCCGTTGTACAAGCATGAATTGGTTCAACAAAACAAGGGTCACAAGATGCACTACATTCCCCAGCTGTTGAATACGTTTGGATCAAGCCAGAATCAACATTACCATCATCATCTAAAGCATCTGTTGTACAAGCATGAATTGGTTCAACAAAACAAGGGTCACAAGATAATAGGCATTCATTTGAAGTTGGATATATTTGAATTAAATTAGCATCAACATTGCCGTTAACATCTAAAGCATCCGTTAGACATGCATAAGAATCTACTATAACACAATCAATACCACAGCTATTAGTGCAATCAGATTCAATGTCATATACTTCGCTATCAAGTGGGCAAACATAAGTTAACTGCTGCAAGCAAGGGGCACAAGAAGACTCGCAAGATAATTGCGAATCTGGACCTTGGTATGTTGTAGGATCTCCAACTATATTTCCTGATGCATCAACCGCATCTGCAACGCAAACTGAAGTTGTTAAATCTAAACAAGGATTACACGCGGCCTCACAATTACCTTGTGAACCATCTCCTTGATATATAGTAGGGTCTCCAACTATATTTCCTGATGCATCAACTGCATCTGCAACGCAAACTGCTAAACTAAAGTCAATACAAGAATCACAACCTAACGTACAGTCAAGCTCAGAACCATCTCCTTGATATATAGTAGGGTCTCCAACTATATTTCCCGATGCATCAACCGCATCTGCAACACAAACAAACACATCTTCTCCAAAACAAGGGTCACAATTTGGAGTACAAATTTCTGTAGATTCATAAATTGAAAAATTATCTTCATTTACAATAATCTCTCCCGAATTCTCATCTAAACTAATTGCATCAGCTATACAAATATTTAAAGGACAATCATCGGAGGGGAGCTGATCTTCATGAACTACAAAGTCTATTTCTGCAAAAAGTGAAGAATCTAATGTCAATTCATATGACTCAAAATTAATATTGTCTGTCACTGTAGTATAAGGAGCTATATTTTCTACAAGTAAAGTGGTGAACAATTCTTGATTTAATATTGGGCCTTTATAGATATTAAAACTTAAATCTACAATAAAAGGAAGACCATTTCTAAATTCAACCTCCCATTCCATAGATTCATTTAAAATAATTTTTTCAATACTTATATCGCCTATATCTCCTAAATCAATCGCATCAAAATCTATATCTAACGGAACCTCAACTACAATTGGCTCATTAAACTCATCGGATACAGTGGTGATAGGGTCAGGGACAGAACTTAGGTCCACAGGTAGTGAAAGAGTCTGCTCATTGTCAGGAATAAAGCTATCGCAAGACTGCAAAATATTATTTATTAAATCGTTATCAGATTCTGGTATTTCAATAGAAATAGGTACAACGGTAGGATCAATTAAAGGACTAGGTAAGTTATCTGATAAATCATATGTAATTTCATCTTGAATGATTTGTGGCTCTATTGAGATATCAGATAAATCTAATTTAAAAAAACTCATACCCAACTGCTGTTCTACAACATTTAATCCAACTGAATCAATATCATTAATAAATTCAATTTGCATCATATTACTTAGAGAATCAGATAGACCATAATCATCCCAAACACCATTCCCATTTTCATCTATAAATATTTCACCAAAATCGTAAAACCCATTACTTTGAGAACCATCTTCATCTATAAAAGAGCAATCAGCATCAGAACCACAATCCTCAAAATCTTCAGCAGTTGTATTAATTACACCATCCTGCAGAATCCCTTCAAAACTATATTCTGTATCTATTAGGGGGACCGAAATTGGTAGGTACCAAGATGGAGTCTCGGGAGACTCTATTTTTTGAAATTCACATGAATAAAAAAAGAGTATGAATAAAATAAATATTATATTTTTATTCATTTAATTAATACTTATAGTGATCAGGCTTAAAAGGTCCTTTCTTATTAATTTTTGAATACTCTTCTTGCTCTGTTGTTAGCTTAGTAAGATTTACATTTAAATGGCTAAGATGTAGTCGAGCGACCTCTTCATCAATTTGTTTTGGTAAAATATGAACACCTATTTCATATTTCTTGGTCCATAATTCAATCTGAGCAAGAACCTGATTTGTAAATGAAGTAGACATAACAAAAGAAGAGTGGCCCGTAGCATTTCCTAAATTCACTAATCTTCCTCTTGATAGAAGAATGATAGAATTGCCACTTGATAGAGTAAATTTATCTACTTGAGGCTTAATATTCTCTTCTTTAATTGAATCGCTAGACTCTAGATAGTGCACATCTATTTCATGGTCAAAATGTCCAATATTACAGAGTATAGCGTTATTTTTCATTTTTTCCATATGATTTCTGTTAACAACATCTTTATTACCCGTAGCTGTAACAAATATGTCACCATATTTACAAGCCTCATCCATTGTTACAACATTAAATCCTTCCATTGCAGCTTGTAAAGCGCATATTGGATCAATTTCTGTAACATAGACTCGAGCTCCATACCCCTGCATGGATTGAGCGCATCCCTTTCCAACATCACCATAGCCACAAACTACAACCTTTTTACCAGCCAACATAATATCTGTACCTCTTTTAATTCCATCAGCTAATGATTCTCTGCAACCATATTTGTTATCAAATTTTGACTTTGTAACAGAATCATTTACGTTAATGGCTGGAAAAGGCAACTCATTTTTTTCAAAAAGAATATTTAAAGCTTTTACTCCAGTAGTTGTTTCCTCTGATACACCCTTGATTTCTTTTAAAAGGTCAGGATAATCATTAATTACAATGGAAGTTAAATCGCCTCCATCATCCAATAAAATATTAGGACCTTTTCCATTAAAATTTAAAGTCTGTTCTATGCACCAAGTATATTCTTCCTCTGTCTCCCCTTTCCATGCAAAAACTGGAATTCCTGTACTTGCAATAGCAGCTGCAGCGCTATCTTGAGTTGAATAAATATTACAAGAGGACCATCTTACCTCTGCACCTAACGCAGTTAGAGTTTCTATTAAAACTGCAGTTTGAACTGTCATATGAATACATCCAGCTATCCTAGCGCCAGATAAAGGTTTTGAGTTTCCATACTTTTCCCTAAGCGAAATTAAACCAGGCATTTCTTTTTCTGCTAGTAAAATTTCTTTCCTTCCTAAATCTGAAAGATTTATATCTGCAACTTTATAATCCATTATCTTATTTTCCATTGTATTCCTCTATTATAATTATTAAGACAGTAAGTTTATTTTATCTGTCTTTTCCCATGAACAATCCCTTCTTCCAAGATGTCCGTATGCAGCTAACCTTCTATATATTGGCAATTTAAGATTAAGATGCTCAATAATTTTTTCAGGCCTTAAATCAAAATTTCTATTGATAATTTCTATTATTTGACTATTAGTTTTTGTCCCAGTACCAAAAGTATCAACATTAATAGAAGTTGGGTTTGCGACACCTATGCAGTAAGACAACTGAACTTCGCATCTATCAGCTATTTTTGAAGCAACAATATTTTTTGCAATATACCTTGCCATATATGCAGCAGACCTATCAACTTTTGAAGGATCTTTACCTGAAAAAGCTCCTCCTCCATGTTTAGCATAACCACCATAAGTATCAACAATTATTTTTCTACCAGTCAGTCCGACATCTGCAACGGGGCCTCCTTCAACAAATCTACCTGTACCATTAACCAAAAAATTATTATTATAGTCTAGACCAAAGTCATCTAAAACTGGCTTGATAACGTGCTCTACAATGTTTTTTTTAATAAATTTACTTTCATCATCTTCATTTTTAAATGTGTCTAGCATATCATCATGTTGAGTTGCTATAACTACTTTATCAATTAAAACAGGAACGTTGTTTTCATCATACTGAACACTCACCTGGCTTTTCCCATCAGGCTTCAGCCAAGGAAGCATATTAGATTTTCTAACATCAGTAAGGCGTTTTGCTAATTTATGAGATAGCGTAATAGGCAATGGCATTAATTCTTTGGTTTCATTACAAGCAAAACCAAACATTAAACCTTGATCACCAGCACCTTGCTCATGAGCGTCATCTGAATCAACTCCTTGAGCTATATGCTTACTTTGCGGTTTTATAAGCGTATCAACATCGCATTCTTCTTTATAACCAATTTCTAATAAAGTCTCTTTAGCAATTTTAGAATAATCAACTATTGCATCAGAAGTAATTTCTCCTGATATAAATACTTTAAGAGACTCCTTATCTTTTGCTCCCGTAATCATGGTTTCACAAGCCACCCTTGAATCAGGGTCTTGATATAAAATTGCATCTAAAATTGCATCAGAAATACAATCTGCAACTTTATCTGGGTGACCTTCAGTAACAGACTCTGATGTAAACAAATATTTTCCGCTCACATTAATCTCTCTTTTTTATATTTTTGGCCCAAACTGTTTTAAATACTCAACCTTTGAGCCGTATTGATTAAAATTGTTTTTGAACATATCAGCTAATTTTTTTGCAGTACTCATATACAATTCTTTATCTGACCAAGAATTAACTGGATTTAAAATTTTTGGATTTACATTATCAAGACTAATTGGGATATTTAAATTAAAATAATCCTCTGTTATAAAATCTGATTGTTCAATTGATCCGTTTAAAATTGATGTAATAATATTTCGAGTGTCCTTTATACTAATCCTATTTGCTCCAGATGAGGGAGAGCCTCCCACCCATCCAGTATTTACTAAGTAGACTGTGGATCCGTGTTTTTCTAATTTTTCTTTTAAAAGCTCTGCGTATCTTAGAGGATGTAGAGTTAAGAAAGGCCCTCCAAAGCATGGAGAAAAAGCAGCCTGAGGCTCATTTACCCCTCTTTCAGTACCAGCAACTTTTGCTGTATAACCTGTAATAAAATGATACATTGCTTGCTCTGAACTAAGCTTTGCTATAGGAGGAAGAATACCGTAAGCATCACATGTTAGAAAAATAACAGTTTTCGGATGAACAGTAACACTATCTAAACCCTTAGCATAAAGAGAATTTTTTATATGATTAAGAGGATAAGAGACTCTAGTGTTCTCAGTTTTTGAACCATCGTTGAAATCTATGGTATGATTCTTTTCATCAAACACAACATTCTCTAATAATGCTCCATGACGAATTGCATTATATATATCAGGCTCATCACTTTCATTTAATCTAATAACTTTTGCATAACATCCACCTTCAAAATTAAAAACCCCATCATCTGACCAACCATGCTCATCATCTCCAACTAAGGGGCGATTTGGATCAGTTGACAATGTTGTTTTTCCAGTACCACTTAAGCCAAAGAACAATGCAGAGTTTTTCCCAGCTTCATCGACATTGCATGAGCAATGCATTGATAAAATATTCTGCATTGGAAGCAAGTAATGCAAAACTGAAAAAATTCCTTTTTTCATTTCTCCAGCATATTCTGTGCCCCCAATAATAGCAATTTTTCTTTCTAAGTTAAACATAATAAACGTGGATGAGTTTAAGCCATACTTCTCAAAATCTTCGGCAACAACATCTGAAGCATTAATAATGGTAAATTCAGGCATAAAATTATCTAACTCCGATAATTTTGGCCTAATAAACATATTGTTAGCAAAATGTGCTTGCCATGCTCTTCTAGCAATAACTCTAATAGGTAGCCTATATTTTATATCTGCTCCACCAAAACCATCAAACATATATGTTTTTATATTCGCGCTAGAATTGTAATAATCTAAAACTTTATCAAGCAATGTATTGAAAATATCTTCATTTATAGGCCTGTTAACAGGGCCCCACCATAAATTATCTTTAGATGAAGATTCTTCTACGAAATATTTATCGTCAGGAGAACGTCCAGTATAAATACCCGTATCAACCATAACAGCGCCTCTCATTCCAACTTTAGTCTCTCCATTTAAAATACCTTCTTCAACCAATCTTTCAACAGATAGATTTCTAAAGTAGTTCAAATCTTGCCTTAATCCTATTTTATCTAAACCTAATATTTTCATTTCATTTTGATAATGGATGCGATTTTTCATAATCTCTCTTCATTTTTTCTAATTGAACATGAGTATAAACCTGAGTAGAGGTTAAACTCTCATGCCCTAAAAAATCCTTTACAGACATAATATCCGCTCCTGAGTCCAATAAATGAGTTGCAAAACTATGCCTTAAAGAATGTGGTGTTAATTTCTCATCATTTGATATTCTTTTCAAATGTTT